>Ga0257137_1000005_pt1 | contig 20721 bp, 19 predicted proteins | sample saktaT_19_FD_197254 | JGI IMG/M metagenome (GOLD analysis project Ga0257137, IMG submission 197254) | Metatranscriptome of saline water microbial communities from Sakinaw Lake, British Columbia, Canada - sak_2010_1_5_50m (Metagenome... | ecosystem: Environmental > Aquatic > Non-marine Saline and...
AATAGGTAATGTGCCTTGCTCAATAGAGTATCCGAGCGGGGTTCAGATACTTTGACTACAGTGGCTCGGGAAGACCAAGGAGATTGTGAAGAGTAAGCGGGGAGACGCAGAAGGGGGATGAGAAATGAGGTAGTTAGATACCGAGGCTAAAAATCTATTGAAAGAGGAGGAAGCTCACATGAAAAAAGAGGAAATATTCGAGGATTTGCTTAGGGCTGTTGTAGACCTGGATGAAGAGAAAGGAATAAGAGCTGGGACTAAGCTTATTGAGGAGAAAATTGACCCCATTGAAGGCATCGAAAAAGGACTGTCTAAAGGGATGAAGGTTATAGGGGAGATGTTTAATAACTCTGAGATTTATTTACCTGAGATGATAATGGCGGCAGATGTCTTTGATTCGGTGATGGAGATATTGAAACCTCACATCTCAGCGGAGGGTTTAGATAAGGTGAAGCGAGGGACGGTGGTAATAGGCACGGTGAAAGGGGATATTCATGCCATAGGGAAAGATATTGTAGGCATGCTCCTAGAAACAGCAGGATTCACCGTCCATAACTTGGGCGTGGGTGTAGCTACTTCTACTTTCATTGAAGAAGCAAGAAAGGTTAAAGCAGATATTATAGGGCTGTCATCTCTTTTAACCACTACTATGCCAACCCAAAAAGATGTTATAGACATTTTAAAAGAAATGGGAGAAAGGGATAAGTATACTATTTTGATAGGGGGTGCTCCTACATCTCAAGACTGGGCTGATGAGATTGGAGCTGATGGCTATGGAGAAACGGCTGAAAGAGCGGTCTCTCTTGCCTTAGAGCTTGTAGCCAAAAAGAGCATAGCTTAAAGGAGGAGAAATGGTCAGTTTTATGGAGGTTATTGATCGAGCGTTGAAGGGACCTTTTTGTTCTGAGAAGGATTTCGATTTAAAGGTCTTTGTCCCAAGGTTAAAGGAGGTGATAAAGAAATACGAAATTAAGTGCGACCCAAAAAATCCTATCCCCTCCGATAATGATTTAGCAGACCGGGTATTTAAAGCCGGGGTGGAGTTTTATACTAATGTAGGGACATATTGCGCTGATACCGAGCGTATTATAAGGTTTACCCAGGAAGAGATTGAGGAAGCATTGGTGATGGCTCCATCAGCTCCTGTATTTGGAGAGGGAAAGGAGGCGAAGGCGTTGGTGGCACGCAAGCCCGAGAGTGATATCCCTCCCTGGTGTTTCCTCGGAGCCACTGGCGCAATCGTTTCTTGTGGGGAGATATTTTTAAGTCTTATACAGGGCTACGGTTTAATTCCTCTTGCAAATTCAATAACCACTCCGACCATTGCCACGTTGAATGGTATTCCAATCCGTGCCGGTTCTCCTTTAGAGGTAATGAGTGCTATCGAAACTGTCACTTTAGCTAGGGAAGGGCTTAGACGGGTGGGAAGACCTGGCTTACCTATTATGAATTCCATCTCAGTAGGGTCAGCTGCAGCCAAGATTGCTGGAAGTCAGTTTGGACTGAGGCCTTCTGATGGCTGGCTTATCGGGTCAATGGCTGAGATGAAAATTAATTTTGAGAGATTAAATGAGATTGCCTATGTATTAAGCTTAGGTGGTCGTGTAGTTGCCGAAACTTCTCCTATGCTAGGTGGGTATTGTGGTGGACCAGAAGGAGTGGCGGTGACTAATGCGGCTTATCACATCCAATCAATACTTGTGTACCGTGGGGCATGCCAAGACTCTTTCCCCATCCATTCTAAGTATTCTTGCAGTACGGGAAGAAACACTTTGTGGGCGATAAGTGTGAGTAACCAGGCAATTAGCAGAAATAGTCATTTCCCATTATTTACTATTCCTATTATAGCTGCAGGACCAATGACTGAGATGAACTTTTATGAAACTGCATCTCAGGTAATTACCTGCATAGTTTCGGGAGGTTCTATCGAAGCTGGTAGCGCCGCTAAGAATGTTCTCATAGACCATATTACCCCTATGGAACCCTTATGGGCCTCAGAAGTTGCTCATGCAGTAATTGGAATGAAGAGAACTGAGGCAAACGAGATAGTAAATAGACTTTTACCCAAGTATGAAAATAATCTAGATAATCCTCCCAAGGGTAAGAAGTATCAGGAGTGTTATGATATAAAGACTCTAGAGCCGAGTAGCGAGTGTATAGAGTTATATAGAAGAACTAAGAAGGAGTTTGCTGGCTACGGATTGAAGTTCAAATACTAGCTATAAAGTTGATTTTAAGGGGAGAATTTTTTGGAATTGACGAGGAATTGGCTATTTTGCAAGTAAGAGTTAAACAAAGGAGGGAGAAATGTAAGAAGCAAAGGAGTCAGGCAAACAAAATATGTTCTGGAGGAAAATATGAAACGGAAACTAGCAGTTTTGACTGTAATCGGAGTATTGGTGGCGCTGCCTCTACTGGCAGCGTGTGCGGCACCGACACCAACACCGACTCCGACACCAACACTGACGCCAACACCGACTCCTTCGCCGCCACCAGCAGAAGAGGTTTATGAGTGGAAATTCAGTGCCTGGGCATCGCGGGGGATGTTTCCCTGCGACGAGATAGATCGTCCCTTCATTGATACTATTGAAGCTGCGTCCGGCGGCCGGCTCACCTTCAAGTTTTACGGGGTAGGGGAGCTTATAGAGTCGGATGAACTTTTCGGGGCGACAAAATCAGGAACGCTGGATATGGCTACTAGCTGTGGCTACCACGTGGGTGAACTTCCATTCAATGAGGTTGAATACAATCTACCTATGGGCTTGCCTAACCTCATCGAGCACTATATCTTGTGGTACCAGAGAGGAGCCTACGAACTTGCGCAGGAGGCTTACCTCCCACACAATTTGCATCTTCTACCTCCTCAGATAGGGAGTGAGCTACCTCTCCTGATGTCGCAGAAGGAGATCAGGAGCATAGAGGATATTAAAGGGGTAAAGGCTAGGGCTTATGGTTCTCATGCCACCATGCTAGAGAAATTGGGGGCTACAGTGATTTGGGTACCTTTCGCTGAGCTCTATACGGCATTGTCGACAGGCGTTATTGAGGCAGTGGGTAACCCTTCTATCTCAGAGGAGGTTGACTTAAAGCTTTATGAGGTGGCTGACTATGTAATCTTGCCCATGCTGATGCCTAACTTTATGATTTCATGCTTTGTCAATTTGGATTCTTGGAACGCCTTGCCCGAGGACCTCCAGGCTATCGTTACCTCAGCGGCGATGGATGCCTCTATACTCTGTAACCAGAAATACATGTATGGAGATCAAAAAGGCCGTGAGATTATGGAAACGGCAGGAGTTGAATTTGTAACGCTCCCACCCGAGGATGTGGTAAAGATGCGTGAAATAGCGTATGGAATATGGGATGAGATGGGGGCTAAGGATCCCACCGGCTATGGCACCAAGTTCGTAAATTTGACAAATGATTACATGAAATTCTTGGGTTACTAATCAGAGTATGGCACTAGATAAAATGGAGGCATACTAACCAATAATTATTGGCATGGCAGGGCATATGCTCTGCCATGCCAAAAGGGGAGATTGCTGTGAAGGAACTGGCTAGTGTTTGCACAGTTATTGACGCCGTCAGCGAATGGACAGGCAAGATAGCCAGTAAGCTGATTTTTGCTGTAGTTGGGGTGATGGTAATTGGTGTGGTAATGAGGTATTTTTTCAACGCCCCAATCTTCTGGGCTCATCATACAAGCCTTTATATGTGCGCTGCCTTTGGTCTACTAGCAGCGGGATATTGCCTTCTTCACAGGGCACATGTAAGGATAGACATAATTTACCTGCGATTCTCTGGCCGCACGCAGGCAACTTTGGATGTGATTACCGCTGGGCTTTTCTTCCTCTTTATTATCATCCTCCTATGGCAGGGTATTCTTGGTTTTGTGGATTCATGGCAACTCCAAGAAACCGTTATAGCAGCATGGCGCGTAGTCCTGTGGCCATTCAAGTTGATGGTTCCCATAGCTGCAGCTCTGTTGCTGCTTCAAGGGATAGCTAAGTTCACCCGTGACCTCTTTTATGCTGTCAGCGGCAAGGAGCTGCCGTGAACCTGGGACTGATTGCCGCAATCAGCTTTGGTATTCTGCTGCTAAGCTTCGCCTCCGGGCTTCCTCTATGCTTTGGGCTGGGGGGTGTGGCCATGGTGATGGGCATTGTGTTCTTTGGCCCTGGAAGCATGTTCCTAGTCACTCAGGCTGCTTATGGGGTAATGCTGTCCTTCGTCCTGACGGCTATTCCTCTGTTTATCTTTATGGGAAGCCTTCTATCAGAGTCAGGTATAGCTGATGACCTCTATAAAACGATGTACCGCTGGATGGGTCCAGTAAAAGGCGGCCTAGCAATTGGCACGGTCTTAATCTGCACTGTAATGGCAGCTATGTGTGGAGTCGTCGCTGCCGGGGTGGTTACCATGGGGATTATAGCCATCCCCTCTATGCAGAAGCGCAATTACCGGACCGAGCTAATCACGGGGTCAATCATGGCTGGAGGGTCTCTGGGGGCACTCATCCCTCCGTCAATAGTAATGATGATTTACGGTCTTATCTCCAGACAGTCGGTAGGACAATTGTTCATGGGAGGGGTCTTCCCTGGGCTCGTCCTTTCCTTCTTCTATATCAGTTATATAGCTATAAGGAGTTATTTACAGCCGCAGATAGCCCCAGCCCTACCACCTGAGGAACGGGGCAGTTTTAAGGAGAAGGTTGCCGGCCTGAGGGCAGTGGTGCTGCCTATTCTCATTATCCTTTCTGTCTTAGGGTCAATATATTTGGGGGTTGCCACCCCCACTGAGGCAGCTAGTGTGGGTTGTGTAGCGGTAATAATAGCGGCTGCTATCCATCGCAGGCTCACTTGGAGATTTTTAAGAGCTTCAGCTTACTATACGTTTCGCCTGTCGGGCATGGTTATGTGGGTAGTGCTTGGAGCCTCAGTATTCAGCCGCGTTTTCTTCGCTATAGGGGGTGCTGATCTGCTTCTGGGACTGCTAGACATGGAGATAAACCGCTGGGTAGTAATAATAGCAATGCAGATTAGTTTAATCTTTTTGGGAATGGTCATGGATGACGTCGCCATCCTCATGATTGCCGGCCCTATTTACACCCCCATAGTCCTCGCCCTAGGCTTCAACCCTTTGTGGTTTGGGATCCTTTTCATTATCAATCTGCAGATAGCTTACCTTTCGCCACCCTTTGGATACGCCCTGTTCTATATGAGGGGGGTGGCTCCTGAGAGTATAACCATGGGGCAAATCTACCGTTCTATCATCCCCTTTATCATACTTCAGATAATTGGTCTAGGCTTAGTTATGGTGTTTCCTATGCTGGCGACATGGCTGCCCAGCATGATGATAGGAGGGGTAGCACCAACTTGGTGAGGGGAAAAGGAGTAGAAAAATGAAGATTGCCGTCATCGGTGGTGGTGGAGCAATGGCTCGCACCACAATACGGGATCTAAGCGAATGTTCTGATGTAAAAGAAATCTTAGTTGCTGACTATCAGGAAGGAAAAGCAAAGGAATATGCAGCTTCCTTCCAAGATTCTCGAATTAAAGGGAGTTTCGTAGATGCTTACAAAATCAAGGAAACAGCCAATCTGATTAAAGGTTATGATGCTGTCATTAACTCAGCCCAATATTATGTTAATATAAGCGTTATGAAAGCTTGCCTTGAGGCAGGGTGCCATTATAACGATTTAGGAGGCATGTTTCATACTACCCGAAAACAACTGGAATTCCTTGATGATTTCAAGAGGGGTGGGTTAACTGCTGTGCTAGGTATTGGTTGTGCTCCAGGCATAACTAATGTCTTAGCCAGTTACGCTTACCAGTGCTTGGATGAAGTTGAGGTAGTGCACCTTTCAGACGCTGCTATTGATATGACGGATATGAAAGGTATTGATGTTTTTGCCCCCCCCTATTCCATTAGATCGATTATGGAAGAATATTCAGACGAACCTGTGGAGTTCATCGATGAGGAGTATAAAACTCTTCCACCTTTATCTGGAGCTAAAGAGATAGCCTTTCCTGAGCCTATAGGCCGGCGTACTTGTATCTATACCTTACACTCTGAGCCAGCGACAATCCCGGCTTCCTTTAAAGATAAGGGGGTTAAGGAAGTTACCTGGAAGTTAGGTCTACCTCCTAAATTTGAAGAAAGAGCTAGATTCTTAGCCTCTATTGGTTTTGCCAGTAAAGAACCAATCAAGGTTCAAGGTGTAGAAGTAGCACCGCTTGAAGTTTTGGCAGCAGTAGTGGATAGACAGGTTAAAGAAAAACTTGAAGGAGTAGAACTCAAGTTTAAGGGGATGAAGTGTATGCGTGCTCATGTAGTTGGTAAGAAGAATGGGAGAAAGGTTGAGTATGTTGTTGATTGCATTCACGGGGTTCACAGTCGTTGGGGGGAGTTTTGTTCTACAGGGGTACCACCTTCAATCGTAGCTCAGATGCAGGCTAAAGGAATGATTAAAGAGCCTGGGGTGTGGGGACCGGAGCAGGTAATAGACCCAGATTATTTTTTTAAGGAACTGACGAAACGCGAGATACGCTTCCAAGTAACTACAAAAGAAGACTTATCATAATCAGATAGGAAGTGATTAGAGATGCTCCAGCAGTATGACGTAATTGTAGTTGGTGGCGGTCACAATGGGTTAGTAGCGGCAGCCTACCTAGCCAAGCAGCGGCTCAAGGTTCTGGTGCTGGAAAGGAGAGACATAGTGGGTGGGGCCTGTGTGACTGAGGAACCATTCCCAGGCTATAAGATATCCTCAGTGTCCTATGTCTGCAGTATGTTCTTACCTCAGATAGTTCAGGAACTAAGATTAAAGGAACTCGGCTTTGAAATCTATCCGATAGGAGCAACCTTTATACCCTTTCCTAATGGCAAGCACCTCTTTCTTTGGGGTGATGCCCATAAATCTGCTCAGGAGATTGAAAGGTTCTCCTCAAAAGATGCCAAGGCTTACCTGGAATTATTGCAACTTATAGAGCGAGTGATAAAATTTTTAGAACCCTTACTCCTCAAGCCCCCTCCCAACCTCACCTCCAACAGCCCCACCAACCTAGCAAAACTCCTTGGTCTGGCAGTAAAGTTCCGCAGGCAAAAGGATATATTCCAAGAGATAAGAATGCTTACCATGAGCATTAAGGATTTCCTTGATGAAAGATTTGAGTCAGAGGAAGTTAAAGCTGCCCTAGTAGCCGACAGCTTAATCGGGTCCTATGGTGGCCCCTTGACTCCTGGAAACGCCTATTATATGGTTCACTACAGTCTAGGAGTAGGAGAATGGGGATACGTTAAAGGTGGTATGGGGACTATTACCCAGTCTCTGGCTCAAGCGGCCCAACAGCTAGGTGTAACTATCAGAACAGGCTCCGAAGTCGAGCACATCATAGTTAAAAACGGAGCAGCCAAAGGGGTAGCACTGACAAATGGTGAGGAGATAATGGCTAAGGTCATAGCCTCCAATGCAGACCCCAAGCGAACATTCCTGAGACTCATTGGGCAAGAATACCTTGATGAGAGCTTTAGGCAAGAGATTAAGAATATAAAGATGAGAGACACTGCTGTCAGGATTAACTGTGCCCTAAGTGAGCTTCCTGATTTCAAAACCTACCTCGGCGAGCAACCTGGGCCTCAGTATAAGGGAAGGTTTCGTATCATACCTTCAATGGAGTACGCTGAGAAGGCATGGGACGATGCTAAATACGGACGCCCATCACAGAAACCTTTCCTTTCATGTAGTATCCCTACAATGGTAGAACCTGAGCTGGCACCGCCTGGGAAACACATTCTAAATATAATTGCTCAATATGCGCCTTATCATCTAAGGGGAACCACTTGGGATGAGATAAAAGACGACTTTGCCGATAGGGTTATCGATACCCTGGCTGAGTATGCCCCAAATATAAAGTCGGCTATTATTGAACGCCAGGTCCTTACACCACTGGACTTTGAAGAAAGATACTACCTCACCGAGGGTACCATCTCCCATGGTGAGATGAGCTTAGACCAATTGTTTTTCATGAGACCTGTGCCTGGCTGGGCTAATTATAGAACCCCGATTAACAATTTATATCTGTGTGGTTCTGGGATCCATCCCGGAGGCGGCGTAATGGGTGCCCCAGGCTATAACGCCGCACATAGGATTATTAAGGATTGCAAAGGGAGGAGATTGAAATGATATAAGGAAAGATTTTCTAACCGTGACTGAGTCACGACAAGAGAGGCTTGCTTCCTAATAGCCTTTGAAACGAAGCGAGAGGATTGAATATCTTGGGCCATTATTCAAGAAAAGAGGGAAGCGCCAAAAAGAGCATAGCTTAAAGGAGGAGAAATGGTCAGTTTTATGGAGGTTATTGATCGAGCGTTGAAGGGACCCTTTTGTTCTGAGAAGGATTTCGATTTAAAGGTCTTTGTCCCAAGGTTAAAGGAGGTGATAAAGAAATACGAAATTAAGTACGATCCTGAAAACCCGATACCTTCGGATGATGATTTAGCGGACCGGATTTTTAAAGCTGGGGTGGAGTTTTATGCCAATGTGGGGACATACTGTGTTGATACCGAGCGTATCATAAGGTTTACTGAGGAAGAGATTGAGGAAGCATTGGTGATGGCACCATCAGCTCCTGTATTTGGAGAGGGAAAGGAGACGAAGGCATTGGTGGCACGCAAGCCTGAGAGTCATATCCCTCCCTGGTGTTTTATCGGGGCAGGTGGAGCTGCCGTGTCTAACGAAGAACTCTTTGCCAGTATCCTCGAAGCCTATGCATCGTTTCTTCCCTTGGCTGATTCCATTACAACGCCGTCTATCAAAGCCATCAATGGGGAGACCGTTCGCGCAGGAAGTCCCTTAGAAATTCTTGCGTGTATACGGTCTTCAGTGTTAGCCAGGGAAGCCCTGAGACGGGGTGGCCGGCCTGGTTTACCTATCATGAATTCAATAGCCACAGCGGTGTCAGATACAGCCAAGATTGCTGGGAGTCAGTTTGGACTGAGGCCTTCTGATGGCTGGCTTATCGGGACAATGGCTGAGTTGAAAATTAATTTTGCCAGATTAAATGAGATTGCCTATGTATTAAGCCTAGGTGGTCATATAGTTGCCGAAACTGCCCCACTGTTAGGAGGGTATTGTGGTGGACCAGAAGGGGTAGCAGTGGCTAATGTGGCTTATAGCCTTAACTGCATCCTGGCAATGAAGGGGTCTACACAATTGACCTTCCCCATCCATTTCAATTATGGCTGTTCAACAACCAGAGATGTTTTGTGGTCTGTGAGTACAAGTAGCCAAGCCATTAGCCGAAATAGTCATTTCCCTTTCTTTATTCTGAGCTATACAGCAGCTGGTCCAATGACCGAAATGTGCCTTTATGAAATAGCAGCGGCCGTAACGACTTCAGTTGTTTCAGGAGCATCGATAGAATTTGGTGGAGTGACCAAAGCAACAATAGCAGATAATTTTTCTCCTATGGAGCCAAAATTGGCTTCAGAAGTTGCTCATGGAGTAGTTGGAATGACTCGTTTACAGGGGAATGAAATAGTGAAACTGCTGTTGGCAAAATACGAAAAAGACATTCCTCAGGCACCGAAAGGGCGGAAATACCAAGAATGCTGGGATATTCAATCAAAGGAGCCTAAGCCGGAATACTTGGAACTCTACCAGAAAATTAAGCAGGAGTTAGTTGAGTATGGGATCCCATTCAGATTCTAAGAAAGAATATTAAGGAGTAAGCAAAACATGGCGATTCTAGAGGAACCAATAAAAGAGGTAATGACACTCCAAAACTATATCGACGGAGAATGGGTCGAGTCCGAATCAGACCAGATTTTAGATGTGGTAAACCCGACCACCCAGAGAACCCTAGCCAAAGTTCCTATGTCAACTAGGGACGAAGTAAATGCGGCGGTAAAAGCAGCTAAAGAGGCTTTCCCTGAATGGAGGAGAACGACACCGCTTGCCCGAGTAAGGTGCCTCTTCAGGTTGAAAGAGTTATTGGAAGAGAATTTTGAGCCGCTAAGCAGAGTCCAAACAATGGAACATGGCAAGACCATCGATGAATCAAGGGGAGAGACAAGACGCGGGATTGAAATGGTTGAGGTTGCTACCGGGATTCCCTCCTTAATGATGGGATATAATCTAGAGGATATCGCCAGCGGCATAGACGAATATGTCATTTATCAACCTTTAGGCGTTTTCGGCCATATTGCTCCATTTAATTTCCCATTTATGGTGCCGCTCTGGTTTTCCCCGTTCGCTTTGGCTACCGGCAATACCTTTGTTGTAAAACCGTCGCCCAGAGACCCGATTAGCCAGGTGAAATTGACTGAACTAATAGACGAGGCTGGTTTCCCACCGGGTGTCTACAACCTGGTCCATGGTGGAGCCGATGCGGCATCAATTATGCTGGAGCACCCGGATATTAAAGGGATAACCTTCGTTGGCAGCACCAAAGTAGGGAAAGATATTTACCGAAAGTGCGGTGAGACAGGTAAGAGAGTTATCGCCCAAACTAGCGCCAAGAACTTTATGGTGATAATGCCAGATGCTGATATAGCCAGAACTATACCGGCTCTGATGACATCTTTCTTCGGCAACGCCGGCCAGCGATGCCTGTCGGGGGCCAATCTGGTAATTGTGGGTAAGGATGATGCCTTCTATAACAAGGTTTTGGATGCCTTTGTTGATACAGCCTCTAAGATAAGGATTGGGTATGGACTTGATGAGTCAATCCAAATGGGCCCTATGCAATCGGTTGATGGCAAAGAGAGAGTATTAGGCTATATAGAAAAAGGTATAGCAGAAGGAGCGAAACTTATCCTTGACGGCAGAAAACCAACCATTATCGGGGATTATCCTGATACATGTTTCGTTAACCCGACTGTCTTTGAGAGTGTTACACTGGACATGACCATTGGCCGGGAAGAGATCTTCGGCCCAGTAGCCAGTGTTATGCGAGCTGAAGACCTTGATGAAGCGATAGAAATGGCAAACAGCAGCAATTTTGGTAACGCACATGCTATTTTCACCTCAAGTGGTAAGGCTGCCAGAGAATTCCAATATAGAATTGAGTCGGGTAATGTGGGCATAAACATTGGTATCGTGGCGCCTATGGCATTCTTCCCCTTCAGTGGAATGAAGGACTCATTCTTTGGCGTCTTGCATGGACAAGGTAGAGATGCCGTCCGATTCTTCACCGAAAGCAAGGTTGTTATCCAAAGGTGGTTATAGATGGAAATAAATACGACTTCGGCAGTTATCAGTTTTTCCAAAAAACTTGAGGAAGACTGCGCTGGGTTCTACGAAGGCCTATCCCAAAGATATGCAAAGGGCAGGGATGTTTTCCTCCCGTTCGTCAAAGAGAATAGGAAGAACATAGTACAGATTGAAAGGGCGTACTACGGAGTTATCACCGATGCCCTTGAGGGTTGTTTTGCCTTTAATCTCAATCCGGACGAGTATACGCTGAAAACTGAACTGGCAGAGGAGGCCAACTACTCTGAGGCTTTGGATAAGGCGGTAGAGATAGAAGAGAAGATGATAAAGTTTTACTCAGATGCGGCGGAGCAGTCAAAGTCCTTGATGGCAGATGTTCCCAGAGCTTTTACGCTGGTAGCCAGAAAAAGAGAGGGCCGTGAATCAAAATTAAGGTTACTCCTTAGCGAGGAAGGTTGATAATGGCCAAAACGGTTGCAAGACACCGCGTCCACTGTCCTATAAGGCATGTTAGCGCCTTTATTCTTAAATGGGATGATGGGAGCCACACCATTAAATGTGGCCTACTAAAAGTATGCGGCGATTCGTGTCCATATCTCAAGGACCCCTACTATAAAAGCTCATATAGAAGTTCCCCAGAATATAAAGAAGGAGGAGATAAAAGTGACTAAGGCAGAAGAAAAGTTTGAGACATTAGCCAAACACATTTATGGTACTTGGAGAGCGCAAAAGGGGTGGAAGCCGTTGTTCATCACAGACGCTGAAGGTGTCTATATGTATGACGGGAACGGTAAACGTTACCTCGATTTCTCGTCTCAATTAATGTGTTCTAATCTTGGCCATAAGAATAAGGCAATAATTGAGGCTATAGTCAAGCAGGCTGAAAAGATGCCCTACATAGCCCCTGCTTTTGCCCAGGAAGCAACAGCCAACGCAGTTGAAGCTTTGCTTACGGTGATGCCTGCCGGTTTAGATAAGTTTTTCTTCTCCACATCGGGAACTGAAGCCAATGAAGCCGCCTTAAAGATACTGAGGCAGTATATGGCACCCAGTTATAAGGTAATTTCAAGGTATCATTCATATCATGGGGCTACCGCTGCCGGTGTTTCATTCACCGGAGACCCGAGACGATGGTACGCCGAGCGAGCCAGATGTACCGTAGAAGGTGTTCGCTTTGCTCCCGATGCTTACTGCTATCGGTGTCCCTTTGGTCTGAATTATCCTGATTGCAAGATACAATGTGCTGAATATGTAGATTATATGATCAAAGAGGAGGGGAATGTGGCGGCGGTGCTTGTTGAGCCGGTAGTCGGTACCAACGGTAGAATAGTTCCACCGCCAGAATATCTACCTCGAGTAAGAAAAATCTGCGATGAAAATGGTGTATTACTTATTGCCGATGAAGTGATGAGTGGTTGGTATCGCACCGGGCCAGTGTGGGCGGTACAGAACTGGAATGTCATCCCCGATATATTAACCACAGCCAAAGGATGTACGGGAGCATATACTCCGGCTGGAGTTACAGTAACCACTAGAAAGATTGCGGATTATTTTGAAGAAGAAACCCTGGTTCATGGACATACCTATTCATTTCATCCACTTGCCTTATCAGCCATTCCCCCCGCAGTAGCCGAATATAAAAAACTCATGGCAACGGGCCTTCCCCAGAGAGTTAGTAAATACCTGGAAAAGAGATTATATGAACTGGAGGAGAGTCACGAATGTATCGGCGATGCCAGAGGCATTGGGCATTTTTGGGCTCTTGAAATAGTGAAGAATAGAAAGACAAAAGAGCCCTTTAATACCAAGGCTGATAAATTCCGCAAAGTTCTTATGACGGATAAAATAGCTGCTGAGGCACTAAAGCTCGGCTTATATGTTGGTTCCTGGTACGACACTCTTATTATTGCACCACCATTAATTATTACTGAAGAGCAAATAGACGAAGGAATAGAAAGGCTGGACAAAGCCTTAGAAATTGCGGACCAGGAGGTGGTACACACTGATACTCCGGGGGTAAGGAGCACTGAAGCGTTCAATAAAGGGAGGTAAGTAGAACAGAATAGCGGGCTCTGCTAGGGGAAATCAGGTGCTGAGGGTATGTCCCTCTTTAGGATAAACCCTGTAAGGAGCTATTAAACAAAGGTCATGCATTGCCTGCCCTGTGACAGAGGGTTTGAGGTAACTGATGAGGTAGCTGATGGACCCAACTCAGTGATCTTCGACCAGGCGGAGAACCGGTGCATGCACAGAAGGCAATCATGGCACTAATCATGAAGTAGTATACCCAAATTAGTCATTAGTAAAATGACACTTTATAATACCAACAAATATCATAAACGGAAAGAGAATCAAGCCGAAGGAGGAGGGCAAGATGAACGAAGGGAAAGTACTAGTAGTAGGAGCAGGAGCACAAGGTGGGCCATGTGTCTCAATTCTGGTAAGGGATAAAGATATATCTGAGGTAGTCTTAGCTGATTTAGACATTGATTTGGCAAACAAGATTAAGGCCAAAGTGAAAAATGACAAGCTCAAGACTGTGAGGGTAGATGCGAGTGATGTTGAGAGTATTGTGAAAGCCGCCGAAGGTGTAGACGTTATCATCAACCTGACACTGACTGAATTCAACTCTAATATCATGCAAGCTGCCCTGAGATGCGGAGCCCACTATGTTGATACATCTTTTGGGGAAGGTAGCTCCTCAGACATACGTGCCACAGACAATATCCTGGCACAGATGATGGAAAACAGACCTCTTACCTTCAATAAAGAATACAAAGAAGCTGGTTTAACAGCCCTACTTGGGTGTGGCGCGTCTCCTGGGACTGTGAATGCGTTAGCCAGATATATGTGTGACAAACTGGATAGTGTGGATGAAATACGTATTAGAATCGGCCGAAGGCCTTTGGCAAGCTCTGTGGAAGTTGTTAGAGGTTGGGCACCAACGTGGTCTCCTTTCCGCGCGCTTTGGGGATACGCCGTTGAGCCCACAATATTTGAAGATGGAAAATATAAAAAGTACCCCATCTATAGTAAGTGCGAAGACTACGAATTTCCTGCTCCTATTGGCACAATTCCGCTTGTTTACCATCAACACCAGGAACCGATAAGCCTCCCATATTTTATAGGCAAAGGCATTAAGTACTGTGACTTCAAGTATACTATAGACAACGAGGTGGGTACCTTAATTAAGACAGGGCTTTCTAGTTCGGAACCCGTGGAGGTGAAAGGTGTCAAGGTTGCGCCTCGAGATGTTTTGCTGAAGATAGTACCTCGTCCTGGGGATATGTTCTTAACTGAAGATGAAAAGACGGCCAGTCTTCCATTAAAAGTCACTGCAGGTTGTGCAATAGAGGTAACCGGGGCGAAATCAGGTCAGAAAGTAGAATATAAGGCGACATTCCCCATTGTCCTCTACTCCAACTCAGAGGAAAAATTGGAGCTTTATAGAAGATTTGGGGCAACAAATATTTATGTTTGCCTCCCAGCAGTTGTAGGAGCCAAGATGTGCATGGCAGGTGATGCAGAAAAAGGTGTTATCGGCTCCGAGTGTCTGGATCCAATAAAGTTCCTAGAAATGATGGCGCAATCAGGTTGGCCGTTGAAATTTACAGAAACGTGCTCAAAAGAAGTTTGTATAACTCTATAATAAAATAGAGAAAAAACATAGGTGGTTATACATGGCTGGAATTAAGAGACTAGCAGTTATACCCAATAAATGTAAGGGATGCCACAGGTGTGAATTAGCCTGTTCCTTCAGGAAATTCAATACTCACAGCTTGTATCTAGCGGCTCTACATGTAAATAGTTTAAATGTGGATAGCATAGTTTCAGCGCCCTCAATATGTATAGACTGTGGCAGGTGCATTGAGGCATGTCCAGTGGCAGGTGCTCTTCATAAAGATCCTGAGCTAGGTACCATTAAGGTGACAAACAAGTGCACTGGTTGCGGCGAGTGTATCTCGGCATGCCCCTTCGACCTTATTAGAATAAACCCGGATACGAAGAGGGCCTTCAAATGTGATTACTGTGATGGTAATCCAGAGTGTGTTAAGCACTGCCCATACCATGCGTTAGTGTACGTGGACGAAAACAGAACGAACAAGCTTACTCTCGCAACGAGGGTAATACCATAGCAAATATATATAAGGTGAAAGTGAAATGAATGGATATGCAGGATACCTCTTAAGAATTAACCTGGCTAATAGAAAGATAGCGCGAGAGCATCTAAACCCAAAAACAGCTCAGATGTTTCTTGGAGGTAGCGGATACGCTGCGAAGATACTGTGGGACGAGCTTGAACCCAAGATTGACCCACTTGGTCGAGGGAACAAATTCATTATAGCCACAGGACCACTTGTAGGAACTTTATGTCCAGGCACGGATTCTTGGGTCGCCTGTTTTAAATCTCCTCTAACAAACTGCTGGGGCGAGTCACGTAGTGGAGGCGGATTCGGTCCGGAATTAAAAAGGGCAGGCTACGACTTCGTTGTCCTTGAAGATTCTTCAGATGAACCAGTATATATATGGATACGAGACGGAGAAGTTGAGATAAGAGAGGCAAAACACCTGTGGGGGAAAACAATACCTGAGGTAGAAGGGGAATTAAGAAAAGAGGGCGATAGCGAAGCCAGAATCGCATTAATAGGCCCCGCAGGTGAGAATCTAGTTCGATTTGCAAGTGTTATGAGCAATGGTAGAGCTGCAGGGAGGTGTGGAGGTGGAGCAGTATTAGGTTCTAAGAAAGTTAAGGCGATAATGGTTCAAGGCCACGGAGGAGTGTCTGTGGCAGAACCAGAAGCATTTTTGGCTACAATTAGCAAAGCGGAGAAAATTCAATCAAAGCTAGAAGTTTGTGGTACAACCCAAGGCAGTTTCGGTGCCGGAACGATGTCCTACACAGGTTTTTTTGATGCAGTTGGAGCTATACCCACAAAATATGGAGCTTCGAATTGCTGGGATGGGAAAGGGGATGAGTTTTACAAGCAGTTGCGAGACAAGTACTTGGTCGGCTCCGGGTCCTGTGAAGGTTGCACAATGAGCTGTACCAAATATACCAAAGTGAAAGAGGGTAAATGGAGGACACCACTAACACATGGGCCTGAATATGAAACCATCGCAGGTTTTGGTCATCTAATGCTAAATGACAACGTCGAGGCGATCATTCATGCCAGTCATCTTTGTGATATTTACGGGATGGATACCATATCTTGTGCTTCTGTAATTGCCTTCGCTATGGAATGTTACGAAAAAGGGTGGATAAACAAGAAAGACACAAATGGTTTGGAATTGACCTGGGGGAATATGGATTCGGTGAAGGTGCTTATTGAGAATATTGCTAAGAGCAAAGGTTTTGGAAACTTGTTGGGAGAAGGGACCAAAAGGGTTGCAGAAAAAATAGGAGGCGAAGCACCCAACATCGCTCTACATGTGAAGGGTTTGGATATTCCGTTCCATGATCCTCGAGGACATTATGCTGGCAAAGCTTGGCATGTACAATACGCAACCGCAAATAGGGGAGGGTGTCATATACATCCTCAAGAGCCTGCGCTTGTCATGTCTGCTCGTTATAGCAAGGATTTAGGGATACGTTTTAGCGAAGGTTCAGAGTTGAAGTAAAATGAATTCCCGCCGGCTGCGACAGACCCGCTAACATTAGAAGGTAAAGTTAAAGTAGTCCGATGGACGCAGAATTATGGCGATGCCCAAGAATCTATAGGAGCTTGTAAGTTTCACAGCTATGCTACGGCTGCCTTTAACCCAGAAACATACGCAAAAATAACTTCTTATGCAACAGGCATAAACATAACCCCAAGCGAATTAATGGAAATTGGGGAGCGAGTATTCAATTTAGAACGTTGCTTTAATGTTCGTGAAGGTATAAGGAGAAAAGACGATTCAATACCTAAAAGGCTCTGCTTGGTTCCTACTTTTGGCCCATCTAGTCAAGATAGCAAAAGAGCTACGAGCAAAGAGGAGCTGGATGCCATGCTAGATGAATACTATCAAGCAAGAGGATGGGAAAAAGAGACAGGTATACCTTCCGAGCAAAAACTCAGAGAACTGGGGTTGGGAAATGTAGCTGAGGAGCTGGCTAAGTACATAGAGGAGATTTAGACAATGGAAACTGAGTTAGCTGTAATTGGAAGTGGACCGGCAGGCTTATCCGCTGCTATTGAAGCTGCCAAATTTGGGGTTAAGGTAACAGTTGTTGATGAAAACCCAAAGCCGGGGGGCCAGCTTTTTAAGCAGATACACAAGTTTTTCGGAGCCGAAAAACATAAAGCAGGGGTAAGAGGGATTGATATCGGGAACCAATTACTACAACAATGCCAGGACTTTAACGTTGATGTCCTTCTCAATACTGAGGCTTGGGCAATATTTGACAATGGTAAAGCTCTGGGTCTAAAACGAGGCACAGATAAAATAGAGAAGCTAAGCACCAAGAAGTTAGTTTTAGCTACTGGGGCTATGGAGAACTCTCTAGCATTTTCGGGGTGGACCTTGCCTGGAGTTCTTGGAGCCGGGGCTATACAAACGTTAATGAACTTACACCGTGTCTTGCCTGGACAGCGCGTTTTGATAGTTGGCACAGGTAACGTAGGTTTAATTGTATCTTACCAACTGATTCAAGCAGGAGCCGAGGTAGTGGCAGTAATAGATATCCTGCCTAAGATAGGGGGTTGGGGTGTACATGCCAGCAAAATTCGCAGGTTAGGAATCCCTATTTTCACCTCCCACACGGTGAAGAAAGCAACCGGGAATGGAGAGGTTAAAGGAGCAGTAATAGCAAAAGTAGGACCAGGCTATAAAATAATCCAGGAAACCGAAAGAGAACTAAAAGTAGATACAATAGGCATAGCAGTAGGCCTTACCCCAATGGCCGAACTTGCCTGGTCAGCAGGGTGTCAGTTTGCTCACGTTCCAGAGTTGGGTGGATGGGCACCTATACATAATGAGAGGATGGAAACGACCCTTCAGGACATTTACGTAGTGGGTGATGTCTGTGGGATAGGAGAAGCTAGTACGGCCATGGAAGAAGGCCAAATTAGTGGCATTGCCGCAGCTGAATCATTGGGATACCTAAAAAGGGGGAAAACAGAGGAATTGTTGGAGGAAAAGCGAAAAAGACTTGATACATTACGAGGAGGACCATTCGCAACACACACAAAGGCAGGTAAGGGAAAGCTTATGAAGAGGTACTATAAATCATGAGGACATTGCGTTTTAACGGTGTTTTATCAGAAGAGGAATTAATGGAATTACCGGGGTTTCCGTCCTTGGATGTAATTGAGAAAGGGAAACCGGTCGCTGTTATTGAGTGCGCTGAAAAGATACCCTGTAATCCCTGTGAAGCCTCTTGTTCTCAGGGAGCAATTACAATTGGTGAGGATATTAATAATCTCCCCAGTCTAGATGCTTATAAATGTACAGGTTGTGGATTATGTATAGCTGCCTGCCCTGGATTAGCCATTTTCGTAGTAAGAAAGGCCTACACTGAATCAGATGCCTTGATTAGCATACCTTATGAATTTCTGCCTCTACCTGAAGCTGGTGAGCAAGTTGAGGCACTAGACCGGGAAGGGAAGAAAATCTGCTTGGCTAAGGTTGCCCAAGTTAGAAACAGCAAGAAATATGATAGAACCCCGGTGGTATCTTTTACTGTGCCTAAAGAAAAGTGCATGGAGGTAAGGCATATAAGGCTTTTGTGAGATTAAGCACAAAAGCAATAAAGCCAAAATTCGGCTTTTGATTTAACAGGCAAATGGAGGGCGTTCAATGGGTTTGAGAATAAAATACCATCCAATATTGGGAGAAGACCTGAGAAAAGACGTGGTTAGCATTGAAGTTGACGGTAGGGCTATACCTGCTTACGAAGGCGAACCAATAGCGGCAGCCCTGATAGCTTCAGATATAAAGACATTAAGAAAAACAAAAAGAATTGGGGAACCAAGAAGTCTTTTTTGTGCTAAAGGAGTTTGTACCGATTGTGTTATGACAGTTAACGGAACTCCCAATATCAAGACCTGCATCACACCAGTAGAAAAGGGCATGAAAATTGAGAAGCAAGAAGGCTTAGGAAAATGGAGGGAAGAGCCCAAATGAACGAAGGGGAAGATATCATCATTTGCCGATGTGAAGAGGTATCCCGTAATACTATTGAGGATACCATAGAGCAGGGATGTGATACGCTGGATAGCATAAAGCGAAGAACTCGAGCTGGCATGGGGCTCTGTCAGGGCAGAACATGCCAGCGATTAATTGCGGGGTTATTGAGAAATAAAACAGGCAAACCTTTAGAGGAGCTTAAGCCCCCTAATTTTAGACCCCCATTTCGCCCTATAAGTTTAGACCTTCTGGCGCAAGAGGGCTATAGGTTAAGAAAGGAAGATGAGCTAAGAGGTGATGGCAAATGAAAAAAACCGCGAATGTCGTAATAATTGGCGGCGGGATAATAGGATGTGCTATCGCTTATTTCCTTTCTAGACAAATAAAGAACGTAGTACTCTTAGAAAGAAAGGGTATTTCTGCTGAGGCTTCAGGGGCAAACTATGGCATGATCTGGGTACAAACCAGGCAGCCAGGCTATGATATCACAGTAGCCAAAAGATCTCTTGAGTTATACCCTAGGCTAATTAGCGAAGTATTCGATATAGATATCGAATACGAAGAAAAAGGCGGCATGACCGTATTTTTAATAGAGCTTGAGAGAAAAGTTGCGGAGGCAGTTTTACGTTTAAAGAAGGAGCAGGGGATACCAATCCAGCTGTTAGATAAAAACGAAACAAAAGAGTTGGAACCCGCCTTGTCAGAAGAAATCACAGGCTCTTTCTATTGCCCCATCGATACTCAATTAAATCCTATGCTAACAACCATTGCTTTTGCTCGAGCAGCTCAAAGAGAAGGGGCAATGATATACACGGAAACCGAAGTCCACTCAATAAAAGTTAATAATCAAGCTGTCAGCAGTGTAGTTACAAATAGAGGCGAAATCAAAACCGAAGTTGTAATAAATGCTGCCGGTAGTTGGAGTTCTCAAATTGGGAAGATGGTGGGGCTAAAGATACCGGTCTACCCTAATAGGCTACAGTCATTAGTAACGGAGCAAACACCGCGTCTTTTAAACCGGGTGATAATGGGTACGCAGATTCCCAAACACGCTACCTTCGAAGAAGCAATGAAAGGCTTCTCATATACTCGTGACATCAGTGAAGGGCAACTAAGTACTGAGGCACCTTTGTGCAAAGGGACACTATCCGATAATTCTATGATGTTTCTAAAACCTACGATCTCCGGAAATACAGTATGTGGCACAGTATTTGAGTTTGCAGGGTATGACAGAAGCACATCTTATGAAGGACTAAGCCTAATAGCATCAATGGCTGTAAGGGCAGTCCCCGCCCTTAAGGGTGTACAAGCCATACGGTCATGGAGTAACTTCGATCCTTATACAATAGATGGTATGCCCATTGAAGGGGAAACTGAAATTAAGGGGTTTATATTAG
>Ga0257137_1000009_pt1 | contig 19898 bp, 19 predicted proteins | sample saktaT_19_FD_197254 | JGI IMG/M metagenome (GOLD analysis project Ga0257137, IMG submission 197254) | Metatranscriptome of saline water microbial communities from Sakinaw Lake, British Columbia, Canada - sak_2010_1_5_50m (Metagenome... | ecosystem: Environmental > Aquatic > Non-marine Saline and...
CTTTATGTCTTCAGGTTAAGGTATTATATCAAGCCAATGGGGGAGTGATAATGTATCATACTGAGAAGTTTGGTAAGCGGGAGAGAAGATCCTATGCCAAGATTTCTACAATTATGGAACTTCCGGACCTCATTGAAATCCAGAAGAAATCTTATGAAGATTTTCTTCAAAAAGATGTCGAACCAGAAGAACGCGAAAATATAGGATTGCAAGCCACTTTTCTGGAAGTTTTTCCAATCAGTGATTTCAGCGATACGCTGACTTTGGAGTTTGTAAGCTACTCCCTGGGCAAGCCGAAGTATGACGTTTTGGAGTGTCAGGATAGAGGGATGACCTACGCCGCTCCACTGAAGGTGAAGGTCAAACTTATCGTTCAGGAAAAGGATAAGGAAACAGGGGCCAAACGCGTAGTCGATATAAGAGAACAAGATGTATATATGGGTGAGCTTCCCCTTATGACAGAGACCGGTACGTTTGTTATAAACGGTGCCGAACGCGTTATTGTTAGTCAGCTTCAGCGTTCTCCCGGTGTCATCTACGAGGACGAGATACACACCAGTGGAAGAAGACTCTTTTCCGGGAGAATTATACCTTCTCGCGGTGAGTGGATCGAACTGGAATATGATGTCAGCGATGTAATCTATGCCAGACTCGCTCATCGGAAGAAGATGCCAATTACTTTATTGCTGAGGGCCCTGGGATGGGTTACTGACGAAGAGATCATAAGATTGTTTTCAAAGGTCGAACGTGTGAAATTGCCATCATGGGACAAGGCAGAGGATATCCTGATGAAAGGTCATTTCCATGAAGGCATCGGTCGGAATTTGCTTAGGAGCGTTGTAGGTAAGAAATCCAGTGAAGTAATTGCTCACGCCGGGGATATATTGAATGAGGATACTGTCGAAAGCATCAATGCGACCGATGTGGAACAAATCTCTGTTATTGCTGAGGGATTTCCGCTCCATCTCGTGGGCAGAGTAACAGCCTCCCCTGTAGTGGATACAGACACAGGAGAGGTACTCGCTACCAGCAACCAGGAGCTTTCATCGGATGTACTGCGCGCGATCCGGGATTCAGGAGTCGATGAATTAGAACTCCTGGATAGTGTGGACGCCGAATATACAAAGGCAATAAGGAATACGCTCGCGAAGGACCCCACCAAAACGCAAGATGAAGCTATGGTGGAGATATTCAGAAGAATTCAACCAGGCGATCCGCCTACAATTGATAGCGCCAGATCAAGGGTGGAGAATTATTTCTTTAACCCTAAACGCTATGATCTTCTCCCGGTTGGACGCTACAAGCTTAATCAAAAGCTTGGTTTAGATGTCCCTCTTCAACAGCGGACGTTGAGAAGAGAAGATATTTTGGAAGCCCTCAAGTACCTGATGAAAGTCGAGCACGGAGCGGGCAACATAGACGATATCGATCATCTGGGCAATAGAAGAGTCAGACCTGTAGGAGAGCTTCTACAGGTACAGTTCCGCACTGGCCTCTCGCGAGTGGAACGGGCGGTAAGAGAGAGAATGACTGTGCAGGATAAAGAAGAGGTAATGCCGCATGATCTCATCAATTCCAAGCCGCTTACAGGTGCTATTAAGGATTTCTTCGGCAGTAGTCAATTGTCACAGTTTATGCAGCAGACAAATCCACTGGATGAACTTACTCATAAGCGACGAGTCAGTGCTCTGGGCCCTGGTGGTTTGCACCGGGATCGCGCCACGTTTGAGGTGCGAGATGTTCACCATACACACTATGGACGGTTATGCCCAATTGAAACTCCTGAAGGCCCTAGCGTTGGTCTGATCGTATCGCTCAGCACCTATGCGCGCATCAATGATTATGGCTTCCTGGAAACACCTTACAGGAAAGTGATAGATGGTCGTGTTACAAGTGAAATAGAATATCTATCGGCCGATCAGGAAGAGTCTCTGATCGTGGCTCAGGCTAATGCTCCCACGGACGAGAGCGACAGGCTGACTGGCCCGGAAGTGCTGGCCAGGGTTGCAGATGATTTTCCCAGAGTGACTCCGGAAGAAGTAGACTATATGGACGTGTCTCCCAATCAGGTGGTTAGCGTTTCCGCTGCTTTGATACCTTTCTTAGAACATGATGATGCCAACAGAGCGCTAATGGGTTCAAACATGCAGCGTCAAGCTGTGCCTTTGATCAATCCCCAATCGCCATTTATTGGGACAGGGATAGAATATAAGGCAGCCCTGGATTCCGGGGCGGTTATTGCTGCCAAACGCTCAGGTACGGTGGAAAGCGTATCTGCCGATGAGATCATCGTCCGATCGGATGATTCCGCGATGGATAGGTCCGATCTGTCCTTCAGAACAGAGTATGACATCTATAGATTGACAAAATTCAAGAGATCGAACAACGGTACATGCATAAATCAAAGGCCCATGGTCAGAATAGGCGAAAAAGTAAAAGCCGGCCAGGTTGTAGCAGACGGTCCTTCTACTGAAAAAGGTGAGCTTGCACTGGGAGCTAATGTTTTGACTGCTTTCATGCTATGGGAAGGTTATAATTTTGAAGACGCGATCGTCATCAGTGAAAGATTAGTCAAAGACGATATCCTCACCTCTATTCATATCGAGGAGTTTGAGTTAGAAGCCCGGGATACTAAACTGGGTAGAGAGGAATTCACTCGCGACATACCCAATGTGGGTGAGGATGCTCTGCGAAACCTGGACGAAGATGGGGTCATACGCGAGGGGTCTATAGTCGAACAGGGTGATATCCTGATAGGAAGGGTAACCCCAAAGGGAGAAAGCGAACTCAGGCCGGAAGAGAAGCTTCTGAGAGCAATATTCGGAGAGAAGGCTGGAGACGTTCGGGATGCATCCCTAACAGCTCGACCCGGCGTAGAAGGAACAGTCGTAGATGTAAAAGTATTCTCCCGCAGAGAGAAGGAGAAGGATAAACAAACTCAACTTCGGGAAAGCTCCCAGATAAAAACTATTGAAAAGAAATATGCAACTCAGGCAGGTTTTATCAACGAAAAGAAAAACGACGAGATTAGAAAGCTTTTACTGGGTAAAACCCTCGCAAGCAGCATATCCGATAGTAGTGATATTATTGCAAAGCGAGGCAGCAAAATCACGGAGGAGATTCTGGACGCGGCACCATCGCTAGGTGGTTTCTTCGTAGATGAGGGTGAAACCAATCTGGCGGTACAGAAAATTCGTCGTCTGGCAGAAGGCAGGATCGAAGAGCTAAACCATGAACGGGATAACAAGATCGAGAAGATTCAGAAAGGCGATGAACTTCGTCCCGGAGTTATCAAGCTTGCCAAGGTATACGTTGCTACCAAGCGTAAGATAGCTATAGGTGACAAATTGTCCGGTCGTCATGGGAACAAAGGTGTCATAGCCAAGATTCTTCCGGAAGAGGATATGCCGTATCTGGCTGATGGCACTCCTGTAGATATTATACTGAATCCTCTGGGAGTACCATCCCGTATGAACGTCGGTCAAATATTGGAGGCGCACTTAGGTTGGGCGGCCGAAAAGCTTGGTATATATGTGGCCACCCCGGTCTTCGACGGCGCGAAAGAGGATGAAATCAAGGAAGCTCTGGAAGAAGCAGGCCTGCCAGCTTCCGGACAGGTTACGCTCTATGATGGTCGAACAGGCGAACCTTTCGACCGCAAAATTACCGTCGGATATTCATACATAATGAAGCTAATCCATTTGGTAGAAGATAAAATTCACGCTAGATCAATTGGTCCATATTCTCTTGTCACCCAGCAGCCGCTAGGTGGTAAGGCGCAGTTTGGTGGCCAAAGATTCGGAGAGATGGAAGTCTGGGCACTGGAGGCGTATGGAGCAGCACATCTACTTCAAGAAATGTTGACAGTAAAGTCTGATGATGTAGCAGGTAGAACAAAGATCTATGAATCTATAGTCAAGGGTGAAAATGCACCAAAACCGGGAACACCAGAATCTTTCAACGTTTTAGTAAAAGAACTGCAAAGTTTGTGTCTGGATGTTGTACTGGAGCAGAGCAACCCTGATGAAGAAGATGACTCGTCTTTGAAAAGCGCTAAGGTTAATGCTGAACTAGGCATAGGAGGCGAGGAGTAAATTGAGGGAGCAATAGCGATTAGAGCTTCCTTTAATTACTCTTGAACTTTTTCAGAAGAGGAATAGCTTTGTTCATATTTCTTTCGCTCAAGCTTTAGGCTCGTTCATTAGTGCGGGTCTGAGGCTCAAAGGAGGGAAGAACATTTGCGGATTGAACAAGGGAAATCTCAAGCTCCGAAGTATTTTGATGCCATTATTGTGAGGATTGCCTCCCCGGAACAGATCAAAGAGTGGGCAAAGAAAACTGCCTGCCATTGTACTCCCGGCAGGAGCAAAGATTGTACCTGCGGTGAGGTAAAGAAGCCGGAAACTATTAACTACCGAACCTTCAGACCTGAACCGGACGGTTTGTTCTGTGAAGCTATATTTGGCCCACAGAAAGATTGGGAGTGCGCATGTGGCAAGTATAAGCGTATAAAACATAAGGGCGTAGTCTGCGATCGCTGTGGGGTAGAAGTTACTAGAAAAGAAGTCAGAAGAGAGCGTATGGGATATATCCAGCTCGCAGCCCCGGTATCTCACATCTGGTTCTTCAAGGGACTGCCCAGCCGCATAGGACTTATCCTGGACATATCTCACAGGGATCTGGAGAAGATTCTGTATTTTGAGTCTTATATTGTTCTGGATCCGAAAGACAGTCCGTTAGAAAAGAAGCAACTACTTACTGAGGATGAATATAACCGTTATAGGAAAGAGCATGAGTTCCGAGCCGATATGGGAGCTGCTGCCGTCAGAGAATTACTCATAGAAATCGACATCGATGCAGAGATAGTATTGCTGAGGAAGGACCTGGAGGAAACTCAGTCAAAACAGAAAGAGAAAAAATTCGCCAAGAGGCTAAAATTGCTCACGGCAATACAAAAGTCAGGAAATAAGCCGGAATGGATGATCCTTGACTTTATACCAGTTATCCCGCCGGAACTGCGTCCTTTGGTTCCTTTGGACGGCGGCAGATTTGCGACTTCTGACCTCAATGATCTCTACCGGCGCGTTATTAACAGGAATAATAGATTAAAGAGATTGATGGAACTCAGAGCGCCAGAGGTGATAATTCGCAATGAAAAACGAATGCTTCAGGAGGCTGTAGACGCTCTCCTGGATAATGGCCGTCATGGGAGAGTGGTACGTGGTCCAGGCAATAGGCCATTGAAGTCTCTCAGCGACATGCTAAAGGGCAAACCCGGCAGATTTCGACAGAACCTGCTGGGTAAACGGGTAGATTATTCCGGTAGATCAGTTATAGTTGTAGGGCCTGAATTACGTATCGATCAGTGTGGTTTACCAAGAAAGATGGCCCTGGAGCTATTCAAACCGTTCATCATTCGCAGACTCCAGGAAAAGGGATACGCCACTACTATTAAAAGCGCCAAGAAAATGGCCGAAAAGGCAACGACCGAGGTGTGGGAAGTTCTCGAGGAAGTAATAGCGGAACACCCGGTAATTCTTAACCGAGCTCCTACCTTGCATAGACTTGGTATTCAGGCGTTTCAGCCCATCCTGGTTGAAGGTAAGGCTATCAGGATCCACCCTCTGGTCTGCCAGGCGTTCAACGCAGATTTCGACGGCGATCAAATGGCGGTTCATGTCCCACTCTCGACGGAAGCTCAGATCGAGGCAAAACTCCTTATGATGGCCTCGCAGAACATCCTCAAACCAGCTCACGGTCATCCAATAGCCGTACCGGACCTGGACATTGTCCTGGGATGTAATTACCTGACGAAAGAAATCGATAGTGGATCCAAAGCGGAAAGGTCTTTCTCCAATGCGGATGATGTAATCATAGCGTTGGACTCTGACATACTGGGTATTCATACCCCTATGAAGTACAGGATAAATGGCAAGATAATACGTACCACACCCGGGCGTATTATATTTAACCAGATACTTCCTACGGAATTCGTATTCCATGATGAAGGAATAGAAGAGGATATCCCCTTCTACAATAAAGAGATGGGGGCGAAAGATCTGGCTGATCTTGTGGCTTTGTGCTACGACGAGTATGGTAATCGTCGTACTGCCCAATTTCTGGATGATCTTAAAAACCTGGGTTTCAAATACGCGACGAAGGCGGGTATTTCGATCTGCATGGATGACCTGATCATACCTGAAAACAAGAAAGACCTGATCGCTAAGGCACAGGAAGAAATCAAAGCGGTAACGAGTAGGTATCAGGAAGGCGGTATGACCGATGGTGAGCGGTATAACAGAGCTATAAATATATGGGGCCGCCTGAAGTCGGATCTGGAGAAATCACTTTTTGAAACGCTTCGTGATGACTCTTCCAAATATGGCGCCCCAGGATTTAACTCGGTACATATGATGACCGATTCGGGTGCCAGAAGTAAAAAAGATGCTATTAACCAGCTCGCTGGTATGCGCGGCTTAATGAGCAAACCTTCGGGCGAGATCATTGAGACGCCTATCTTTGCCAACCTGCGTGAAGGTCTCACCGTTTTGGAATACTTTATTTCCACACACGGTGCCAGAAAAGGATTGGCGGACACAGCCATCAAGACTGCCAGTTCTGGATACCTTACCCGGAAACTGGTAGATGTGGCTCAGGATGTCATTGTCACCGAGGATGACTGTGGGACGCTTAACGGCATTATCAAGACCTCGTTGGGTATGGAGGAGGAGTCCGGAGCTTTTGCTGAAAAGCTCGCAGGTCGTATTGTTGCAGAAGATGTGCTGGATAGAGGAGAGATCATCGTCAGGAACAATGAGAAAATCACTAAGGAAATCGCCAAAAAGATAGAAGATGCTGGTATTTCCAGAATCATGATACGCTCTCCACTTACCTGTGAGTCGGAGCGCGGTGTATGCCGGAGGTGCTATGGTGCTGATCTCTCATCCTGGCAAATGGTTAACATAGGAGAAGCCGTTGGGATCATATCTGCACAATCCATCGGCGAGCCGGGCACACAGCTTACCATGAGAACCTTTCATACAGGTGGAGCAGTCAGCGGCGTAGAGGAACAATCGAAGGTCGAGGCGAAAAGCACTGGCGTCGTCAAATACCACAACGTGAATACAGTAATAAGGGAGGACGGAGCCATTACCATCGCCAACCGGAATGGTGAGATCAGCGTGCTTGATGATGCTGGAAACGAAAGAGAGAGACATGCCGCTATTTATGGTGCTGCTTTAATGATAGCTGACGATGGACAGATCGAGAAGGGTGATCTACTTATGGAGTGGGACCCTCATAACGTTCCCATCCTGACGGAAGTTGCTGGCAAGGTTAAATTCGAGGACATCGTCGAAGGTGTAACAATGCGTGAAGAAATCGACGAAAGTACAGGACTTGCTGCTCGTGTCATAATAGAACATAGAGAAGAGAGTCTCCACGCGGGGATTTCCATTTTGGCTGACAACGCCGAAGTGATCGCACGATACGATATGTCAACCGGGGCTCATATCTCCGTTCACGATGGTGATATGATTTCGCCCGGCAACGTATTGGCGAAGATCCCACGTGAGATTTCAAAGGCCAAGGATATTGTTCTCGGTCTCCCGCGAGTGACAGAGCTTTTTGAAGCCAGGAAGCCTAAAGACTGTGCCACCATTAGCGACATCGATGGTAACATAAAGTTCGCTGGTATTAGCAGGGGAATGCGGGTAATTGAGGTTATCAATCCTAACGAGACTTCGCATGAATATCGTATCCCCAGGGGTAAGCACCTTATCGTTAGAGCAGGAGACTGGGTCACCGCCGGGGACAGGCTTACTGACGGTCCCATTAATCCGCACGACATCCTGAGTGTTTTAGGCGAAAACGCAGTCCAGTCATATCTGGTGGATGAAGTTCAGGAGGTCTACCGGGCCGCTGGAGAGAGCATCAACGATAAACACGTTGAGGTTATTGTGAGTCAAATGCTTCGGAAAGTCAGAATAGTTTCTGCTGGCGATACGGAATTCCTCGTGGGAGATGAAATAGACAGAGTGATTTTCAGAAAAGAAAACCAGCGAGTTTTGAATTCAGGAGGTACGCCGGCAACTGCGGAGCCAATATTACAGGGGATCACAAAGGCCGCCCTTAGCACAGAGAGCTTTATTTCTGCCGCGTCATTCCAGCAGACCACAAATGTTCTCACCAGTGCAGCTATTAGTGGCAAGCGGGACGAACTGCGCGGGCTTAAAGAAAACGTTATCATGGGCCATCTCATCCCTGCCGGGAGTGGTATCCCACAATATAGACAAATCGGTGTTTATGAAAAGGAAGAGCAGCCTGCTCTTTTTAGTCCAGAGGGAGAAGCAGAACTCGAAGATCAGTCAACGCAAGAAGCTTAGCAGAGTGTCTGTGGCGCGTTACGAGTAACGCGCCACAGATTCTCTCACTTGCACTTTGACTGAAAGGAGGCTGGCGAAGAGATTATAATTTAGTAAATGCTGGGGTGAATATGTAGAATTTATCTTCAGGTTAAGTGGGTATAAGCCTTACAAAGGTGAAAATTCTCTGAAAGTAACTTGACAAAACTTAATATGTTTGATATAATTTAACGCTGGCATGTTTGAATCAAAACTAAAGGGGTGATATTCGACAAGTCTTTCAGCTTTTGGATTAAGGGTATAATAGCCCCCCCGCAGGGGCTTTATTTATGTCCAAAGACTTGATCACTGCGCATCTGGAGGTGTAAGTTGCCAACAATTAATCAATTGGTGAGAAATGGGCGAAAACGGGACAGGAAGAAAAAGAAATCACCAGCACTTTTACAATGTCCACAGAGACGAGGTGTTGTTCTTCAAGTGAAAGCCGTTCCGCCCAAAAAACCCAATTCAGCTCTGAGAAAAGTTGCCAGGGTACGACTGACAAATGGCCGCGAAGTCACATGTTATATACCCGGTATAGATCATAATTTACAGGATCACTCCATAGTCCTGATACGCGGTGGAAGAGTCAGGGATTTATCGAATGTAAGATATCATATTGTCAGAGGCACTCTTGATACTGCAGGCGTGGAGGGTAGAAGACAGGCTAGGTCAAGGTACGGTGCGAAAAAACCGAAGGACACTGCCTAAAAGCTTCGCAGGGATGAGCAATCAGTTGTCATAGGTTGGCAACCGCTGTTCAGAAGTTGAATGTTGATTGCCGTCCATTGATTTCGTGACTCGAGGAGGTTGTAATGCCAAGACGTAGAGAAGTCGTAAAGAGAGAGGTTTTGCCGGATCCAAAATATAATAGTAAGCTGGTGACCAGGTTTATAAACTGTCTTATGTGGCAGGGCAAGAAGAGTACGGCTGAATCTATCTTCTACGGCAGCATGGATGTAATAAAGGAGCGGACGAACGAAGACCCATTGTCCGTATTCCAACAGGCAGTAAATAATGTTAAGCCCAATCTGGAAGTGAAGTCCAGACGTGTTGGTGGTGCTACCTATCAAGTTCCTGTGGAGGTAAGAGCGGGTCGTAAGAATGCTCTGGCAATACGCTGGATCATCGACTATGCTCGCCAACGCGGGGAGAAGACCATGAGAGCGCGTCTGGCAGCGGAGTTGATGGAAGCAGCCAATAACGAAGGTTCATCTATTAAGAAAAAGATGGATACATTCAGGATGGCAGAGGCTAATAAAGCGTTTGCTCATTATAGATGGTAAAGAAACGTGGTGGGTTACACACCGCGCGTCGTGGAATAAGAGAGGTTAGCTTAGGTGTCCTTGATGACTGTAGAGACAAAAGATAAGCGGAGGATAGAACTCCTGAATGCCGGGATTCCGTTGGCAAAAACCCGAAACATTGGCATCATGGCTCATATTGATGCAGGGAAGACCACGGTTACAGAGAGAATGCTGTATTATACCGGCAAAGTGCATAGAATGGGAGAAGTCCACGATGGCGCGGCCACTATGGATTGGATGGAATTGGAGCAAGAGCGCGGTATAACGATAACCGCTGCTGCAACAACGTGCAATTGGCAGGGCCATCGTATCAATATAATAGATACACCCGGGCATGTTGACTTTACTGTAGAAGTAGAACGCTCCCTCAGAGTATTGGACGGTGCCATAGCTATATTCTGTGGCGTCGGGGGGGTGCAGCCTCAATCTGAAACTGTATGGAAACAAGCCGACAAATATAAAATCCCCAGGCTCGCATTTGTAAACAAGCTGGATCGTCCCGGCTCGGATTTCTTCAAAACTGTTGGAATGATCGTAGATCGCCTGGGTGCCAATGCAGTCCCGATACAGCTTCCTATTGGATCAGAACGCGATTTCGAGGGAGTTATTGATCTAATAGAAATGAAAGGCATAGTATGGCATGAGGCAAGTCTGGGAGCAACCTTTGAAGAGATAGATATACCTGCCAATATGCGAAGCATGGCTGAGGAATATAGAGAGAAGCTGTTAGAAGCTATAGTTGAAAACGATGAAGAATTGATAATCAAATATCTTGATGGAGAGCCGCTGACACGGGAAGATATAATTTCAGGTATCAGGTATGCTACTTTACATACAGATATGATCCCTGTACTCTGCGGTGCTGCGCTGAAGAATAAAGGTATACAACCTCTGCTTAACGCAATTCCCTTATTCCTGCCCTCTCCTTTGGATGTTCCTCCTGTAGAAGGTATGCAAAACGAGACGGGAGAGCGGGAACAACGTTTTCCAGATGACAACGAGCCATTAGCCGCACTGGTTTTTAAGATAGTATTTGACTCGCACATGGGCAAGCTAACATATATTCGTATCTACTCTGGAACACTGAAGGCAAAGAGTACCGTTTATAATGCCACAAGGAAATCGAGAGAGCGAGTAGAACGTATCCTTCAGATGCACGCAAACAAACGGGAAGAAAGAGATTGCGTAGCTGCTGGCGATATTGTCGCAGTTCTGGGTTTGAAAAATGTCGGTACAGGGGATACCATCTGTGACGAAGATCATCCCATATCTTTGGAGTCCATCTCTTTTCCTGATCCAGTAATATTCATGGCTGTAGAACCAAAGACTATGGTAGATCAAGGAAGAATGGCAACGGTTCTGGCAAGGCTGGCAGAAGAGGATCCCTCTTTCAAAATCGGAACTGACCGTGACTCCGGGCAGACCATCATTTCAGGCATGGGTGAAGTTCATCTGGAAGTTATGGTAGATCGAATGATGCGGGAATTTGGTGTCAAAACGAACGTTGGCAAACCTCAAGTGGCGTACCGGGAGACCATAACAAAGAGTGTAACCTCGGATGGTCGATTCGTTAAGCAAACTGGCGGGCGCGGCCAATATGGACATACTTTATTGAGTTTGTATCCGCTAAAAAGAGGTCAGGGTTTTGAGTTCGTTGATAACACTAAAGGCGGCGTTATTCCTAAGGAGTATATATCTGCCGTTGAAAAAGGTGTCAGAGATGCAATGGTCAGCGGCGTCCTGGCTGGTTATCCGGTAGTTGACGTGGGTGTTGCATTACTCGATGGTTCTTATCATGCGGTGGATTCCTCTGAAATGGCTTTCTCGATTGCTGCTTCTATGGCCTTCAGGGATGGTAATAAAAAATCGGAGCCTGTAATCCTGGAGCCGATTATGGATGTTGAGATCACGGTTCCTGAGATGTATTTGGGCGATGTAATTGGTGACCTGAACTCCCGAAGGGCGCGAATCGAAAGGGTGGAATCCAGGGCCAGCGCGCAGGTGATCACTGCATACGTTCCATTAGCCGAAATGTTTGGGTACGTCAGCCGCTTGCGTTCACTTACTCAAGGCAGAGCGACCTATTTCATGGAATTCTGTTATTATGACATCGTTCCTGAAAAGATCTCTAATATCTTAGCTGTACCCGGCATGCAAGGAATAGATGAGCGAATCTCATACTCGCGATGATCTATAGTGTAAGTTTTTGCTATCCCATAAAAGATAGGAAGCTCGAAGGTATCATGCAATTTCGTGATATCCCTGGGGGAGGAAGTTTTGATGAACAGTCAAAAGATAAGGGTCAAATTGAAGGCATACGATCACCGATTGCTGGATCAGTTTACCGGTCAGATCGTGGATACAGCTAGAAGAACAGGAGCGTTGGTATCAGGCCCCGTACCGCTTCCAACAAAGAGGACTATATATACCGTTCTCAGATCGCCAAACATTGACAAGAAATCTCGGGAACAGTTCGAAATGCGAACGCATAAAAGGCTTTTAGACATCCTTGACCCGACACCTAAGACAGTGGATGCCTTCATGAGATTGGACATGCCAGCCGGTGTAGACGTGGTACTGGAAGTAATGGAATAATATAGGCGGATTAGTGATGAGTATAGGAATTCTAGGAAAAAAGGTGGGAATGACGCGTTTATTTGTGGAGCACGGTGAAGCGGTACCGGTTACCGTTATAGAGGCGGGCCCGTGTCACGTCGTGCAGATCAAGTCCAAAGAAACCGATGGGTACGAAGCAATACAGGTGGGGTTTGGTCAGAAAAAGGAAAATAAGATAAATAAGCCAGCTCGGGGGCACTTCAAAAAGGCTGATGTTCCACCTCTCAGATTTCTGAGAGAATTCAGGCTCGATAGCGCAGGGGATTTTCAGGTGGGTGAACAGATCACTGTCCAGATTTTCTCTGCCGGTGAACGGGTTGACATCAGCGGCATTTCCAAAGGTAAAGGTTTCTCAGGAGTCATGAAAAGATGGTCATTCAAAGGTGGTAGAGCTACTCATGGCGCTGAAACCCATCGAGCCGGTGGGTCGATTGGTGCAAGTGCATTTCCCTCGCGCGTTTTCAAAGGCCTTCCAATGGCCGGCAGAATGGGCGGAAAGCGGGTTACTGTTCAGGACCTGGAAGTTGTGAGAGTTGACACGGAAAAAAACCTTTTAGTTATTAAAGGCTCTGTGCCCGGACCAAAAAATGGCATAGTAACGATAAAGAAGGCTGTTAAAGCTTGAAAATGGGCTTAAGAAGGGCTAATAGCTAATAGTGGCCCTATACTTCCGAAAGGAAAATGTCATCCATGAACGTTTATAATCAAAGCGGCGAAAATGTGGGTCAGATCGAGCTTTCCGCAGACATTTTCGAGACTTCCATTAACAAAGATGTGCTCCATCAAGTGGTAGTTATGCATCTTGCAAACAGAAGAAGCGGGACAGCTTCTACCAAAGGAAGATCAGATGTACGTGGGAGTGGGAGGAAACTCTACAGGCAAAAAGGAACAGGAATGGCACGCGCCGGCAGTAGACGTTCGCCGGTCAGAGTCGGTGGTGGTGTTGCTTTTGGCCCGAAGCCAAGAGACTATGGGTATAAAGTGCCGAAGAAGGTTAAACGTCTGGCTATCAAATGCGCTCTGGCGGACAAATTCCAAAATAACAATGTTCTTGTTATAGATACTATTAACCTGGATAGTCCCAAAACTAAGCAGATAATAAGTATTATGGATGGGTTTGGGCTCTCCAGTAATAAAAAAAGGCTGATTGTGCTGGATGCTCCCGATCAAAATGTGCTTTATTCTACCATGAATATTCCAAGGGTAAATGTTTGTGTCTGGGATACTCTAAATACATACGATATTCTCTGGCACGACAAGCTTCTTGTTACCCGGAGCGCTCTGGAAAAATTGGAAGAAAGGTTTTTTGCTGCAACAGGCGATCAGACCTCAGAAGAGGAACTGCATGAGGAAGGACATTTCGAGTGAAAGACCCATATCAAATTGTTAAATATCCATTGATTACAGAGAGAAGCACTATACTTCGCGAAGAAAAGAACAAATATACATTCCGGGTCGATAAGCGAGCTAATAAGATTGAGATCAAAAAAGCTATCGAGACTATCTTTCCTGACGTTGAGGTTGCTTCGGTGAATACGCTCAATTTGCGTGGCAAACCCAAAAAATTCAGAAATAATAAACGCGGGAGAAGGTCGGATTGGAAGAAGGCTATTGTTACTTTGAAACCCGGAAATACTATTGAAATGTATGAAACTTTGTAATGGACTAGTAGGTTTAATGGTATTTGACTCAATTTCTGGGTGATCAATTATTGGAGGAGCAGGCTTCAGCCTGTTTATAAAGCAAGCTAAAGCTTGCGCCTCCTTGTAGGGCAAGCTAAAGCTTACGCCTTCGAAATCATTGCCCAATTCTTCAGTCAAAAGCCATCAAGCTTTTAGGCCTATAATAGGAGGTTGAGAACAATTGGCTCTCAAAACATATTCTCCTACAACACCTGGAAGGCGCTTTATGACGAGCGCTGACTTTGCTGAGGTAACATCCTCTCAGCCAGAGAAGTCGCTTCTGAAACCGTTGAAAAAGAGCGGCGGCCGAAACTCTCAAGGGAGGATGACTGCAAGACACAAGGGCGGAGGGCATAAAAGGCGTTACCGGGTGATTGATTTCAAGCGGGATAAACATGGTATTCCCGCTAAAGTAGCATCTATTGAATATGATCCCAACAGAACTGCTCGGATCGCCCTGTTGCATTACGTTGATGGTGAGAAGAGATACATCCTCGCGCCGCTTGGCATAAAAGTGGGTGATGTCTTATCTTCTGGGCCTGATTCGGAAGTGAAGCCGGGAAATGCACTGCCGCTCTCCAATATCCCGTTGGGTATTTCTGTGCACAATTTAGAGCTTTCTCCGGGGAAAGGTGCGCAGATAGTCAGGAGTGCCGGTGGCTCAGCTATTATAATAGCTAAAGAAGGTGGTTTTGCTCGCGTCAGACTTCCCTCGGGAGAGCTCAGGCTTATTCGAGTCAACTGTATGGCTACGTTAGGTCAATTGGGAAATGTAGAGCACGAAGGCATATCTATAGGAAAAGCGGGAAGAAACAGGTGGCTTGGCCGCAGGCCAAAAGTGCGCGGAGTTGCTATGAATCCTATAGATCACCCCCACGGCGGCGGCGAGGGCAAAAGCTCGGGTGGGCGGCATCCATGTACTCCCTGGGGTAAACCCACAAAGGGTTATAAAACTCGGAAGAAGAAGGCAGCATCCAATAAATACATTGTAGCCAAACGGAATCAGGGAGTTTGAAAGGAGTATCTATGTCCAGGTCGTTGAAAAAAGGCCCTTATATTGAACCGAAGCTGTTGGCGAAGATTCGGGCTATGAATAGAACGGGCGAAAAGCGGGTTATAAGGACATGGTCTCGTAGATCAACTATAACGCCGGATTTGGTAGGACATACTGTTGCCGTGCATAACGGAAAGAAGTTTTTCCCCGTATATATATCTGAAAATATGGTAGGTCATAAATTAGGAGAATTCGCTCCTACGAGAGTTTTCCGCTCTCACGGCGGTAGGGGAAAGTAATAATTCTGATTACCATAAACTGCAGATTAGAGTGATAGGAGGCTTATGGTATGGAGGCGAGAGCCGTCACCAGATATGTTCCAATCGCCCCTAGAAAGGTGAGACTTGTAGCTGATCTTGTGCGAAACCGCCATGTGGAAAGCGCTTTAGAGATGCTGAGTTTTGCCAATAAAGCTGGAGCAAAAGCTATAGAGAAGACAATGAGGTCAGCTCTTGCAAATGCCGGGCAGAACCCGGACATCAAGGTGGATGATCTCTATGTGAAGACGATCTTTATAGATAACGGTCCAATTCGTTATTGGGCACGCTTTAAAGGACGTCTGCATATATCCAGGATACGTAGAAGGCGATGTCACATTACCGTTATTCTCGACGATGGTGTGGACGCGGAAGCCAAGTAGAGATCAAGCCCAAACTGCTAACGAAAGGAGGTCGTACTTGGGACAGAAAACACACCCAAAGGGATTTCGGTTGGGAATTGTCACTAACTGGGACTCAAGGTGGTTCGCAGAGAAGGAGTATTCTCAGTTTCTACATGAAGACCTGAAAATACAAGGTTTTATAAAGGATAGACTCATGCGGGCAGGGATATCCCGTGTAGAGATAGAAAGATATGCTGATAAAAGGATTATATATATATATACGGCTAGACCGGGTATCGTTATCGGCAGAAGAGGCGGAGAAGTAGACAGCCTGAAGGCAGATCTGGAAGATTTCATAGGTCATGAAGTGCGAATCAATATTGAGGAAATAACCCGACCGGAACTTGATGCTCAATTGGTTGCTGAAAGTATAGCTCTTCAATTGGAGAGACGAATACACTTTAGAAAAGCTATGAAAAAGGCGGTTGCTTCAGCTATGCGGGCGGGGGCAGAGGGTATCAAGATTCAATGCGCCGGCAGAATCAGCGGTGCTGAAATGGCCCGTAGAGAACAGGAAAAGGAAGGTAGAATCCCTTTGCATACCCTGAGAGCCGACATTGATTACGGGTTTGCTGAGTCTCTCACCACTGCTGGTAAGATCGGCGTGAAAGTATGGATATTTAAAGGAGAGAAACTCTCTCCTTCAGAGGAAATAAAAACTACTCGAACTGAACGAACTGAACGAACTGAGAGAAGAGGTTCTAACCGATCGCGATCTCGTTAAGCATATAGGAGTAACTAGCCCGATCGTTCGTGCTTTTTTCTTTGTTAAGTGAGTTTACGTAGATTTTCTGGGGGACAAATGTATGTTAATGCCAAAAAGAGTTAAACATCGTAAAGAACAGCGAGGACGCATGAGAGGCAAGGCTTACAGAGGTGGGCATATAACCTTCGGGGAATATGGTTTGCAGGCATTAGAGCCGGTATGGCTCACTAACAGACAGATAGAGGCCGGACGTATTGCGATAACCAGGTATGTGAAGAGAGGTGGAAAGGTCTGGATAAATGTCTTCCCCTGCAAACCTGTTACAGCAAAGCCTACCGAAAGCAGGATGGGTAAAGGAAAAGGTGCCCCAAGTACGTGGGTTGCTGTTGTTAAACCAGGGAGAGTCCTATACGAAATTGCGGGAGTGTCTGAAGAAACTGCTCGTGCAGCTATGCGTCTTGCTGCCCACAAATTACCTATAAGGAGCAGAATTATATCCAGAGAAAGTGGTGGATTGACATGAGAGCTGCTGAGATAAGGCGACTTTCACCCGAGGAATTAGCTCAGAGACTTAATGATTCGGCGGATGATCTTTTTAGACTTAAATTCCAACTAATATCGGGGCAACTGCAAAACTACAGGAGAATAAGGGAAGTAAGACGGGAAATATCCCGAATCAAGACCATTCTCCGAGAGAAGGAGTTGCAGATCAACCAAGCATTGGCTGAAGAAGCGGTTGCTTCTGCTGAGGAATAGTATGAGTGATTTGGGAAATCGTAAGATCCGTGAAGGATTAGTTATTGGTAACAAGATGGACAAAACAGCCACTATCCTCATAGAACGGCTTATTGCACATTCGCTATATCACCGGGTCGTGAGAAGGAGCAAAAAGGTGCTTGCCCACGACGAAAACAATGATTGCCAGGTAGGTGATAAAGTCAAGATTGTGGAAACACGGCCGTTGAGTAAACGCAAGAACTGGAGAGTAGTGGAGATTACAAAAAGAGTGGATTAGAGTAATATATTCTGTCGTAGCTGGTGCATGAGAGCAGCCTTGAATATATACAGGCAAAATTTTCTATTACCGCCATATTATGACAGGTAAGGGACGTGCATCTTTTTAGGGGTGATCTGGTGGTTACCCATATTTAGGAGGTAGAGCAGGTGATCCAGGCCGAGACCATTCTAGGTGTTGCCGACAACTCGGGAGCCAGAAAGATCATGTGTATAAAGGTTTTGGGAGGCTCTCGAAGGCGATACGCACGTGTGGGTGATATCATCGTTGCATCGGTCAAGGAAGCAAACCCAAGGGGTGCCGTAAAGAAAGGCGAGGTTGTGCGGGCAGTTGTCGTCCGTACAGCAAAAGAGTTCGGACGCCGGGATGGCTCTTACATCAAATTCGATAAGAACGCTGCTGTCATCATAGATGATCAAGATCAGCCCCGCGGTACTCGTATTTTTGGCCCTGTAGCAAGGGAACTGAGGATGGGTTTTACGAAGATTATCTCCCTTGCACCGGAAGTAATTTAGGTTTCCGGGTTTATAAGTCCATAGGTTTTTATGGATTAGGAAACCTATGACCTATAAGGAGGCATGAGTTGGGCGCAGGAAAGGTGCATATAAAGAGAGAAGACCGCGTGGTGATGCTTAGTGGTAAAGATAGAGGGAAAGTAGGCAAGGTGTTAGCTGTATTCCCCAGATCAGACACTGTGTTAGTTGAACGTGTTAATCTTTTAAAGCATCACAGCAAACGTCGGGATTACAGACAACAAGGGGGTATCATAGAACGTGAAGCTCCCGTGCACATTTCAAATGTGATGTTGGTCTGTCCCAGGTGTAATAGCCAGAGCCGGACGTACCGGAAAAAACTGGAAACAGGTCTTAGAGTTAGAGTTTGCAGAAAGTGCCAGGAGGTTATTGAAAATCAATAATCTAAAATCAAGGGTACACAAATAAAGCAGGGGACGGTACTTGGGATTGCCCTTTGGGGCGAATATCAAGGCTTAAATTGTGAAGGAGTCGTTCCCCTTTGCCATCTTATGACAGATATGGGGAGAAATCAAAAATATGAGCCCATACCAAGAGGTTTATAAAACGGACGTTGCTCCAGCACTGATGCAGAGGTTTAATTATAAAAGTGTAATGGAAATCCCCAGGCTAAGGAAGATTTGCATAAACATGGGGGTAGGTGCAGCAACTCAGAATCCCAAGCTTTTGGATAATGCTGTGTCTGATATGACGGTGATAGCTGGGCAACGGGCTACTATTACCCGGGCTAGGAAATCTGTCGCTGCCTTCAAAGTGAGGACAGGGATGGCGATAGGATGTAGAGTTACCTTGCGTCACGATAGAATGTATGAGTTCCTCAACCGGCTGGTAAACGTTGCCTTACCAAGAATCAGGGATTTCCGCGGTGTCTCTACTGGCTCTTTTGATGGACATGGAAATTATTCTCTGGGATTGGAAGAACAGGTTATTTTTCCAGAAATAGAGTACGACAAAGTTAGTGAGATCCGTGGTATGGATATTACTATCGTTACCTCTGCAAAGTCGGATGAAGAAGCCCGGGAGTTTTTGCGACTTATGGGAATGCCATTCAGGGCAGATTGATGAAGGGAAGATAATTTGGCTACGAAAGCTATAAGGATAAAGGCTAAAAAGGAACCGAAGTTCGGGGTAAGGAAGTACAACAGGTGTCCGCTTTGTGGGCGTCCTCGTGCCTATCTGCGAAAGTTCGATATGTGCAGGATATGCTTCAGACTTCTGGCTCGCGCCGGGCGGATCCCGGGTGTGAAAAAAGCCAGTTGGTGATAAGTTAAGAAGAGCATTTGCTTTTATTATGTTGTTCCTCTTTTAGTATTCATAATTTTTCGCCGAGGCGATTGATCGAGCGTCTTTATGGTGGATTTTGTCTTAATAGTAGATTAAGTGGGGGCACACTGAAATGTCGATGACCGACCCAGTAGCAGATATGCTGACAAGGATCAGGAATGCTAACACTGCCCGTCATGATAGGGTGGAGGTTCCTGCATCTCATTTGAAGGAAGAGATTGCCAGGATCCTGCAAGATGAAGGTTTCATCAAAAGCTATAGATATATGGAAGATCAGAAGCAAGGAATGTTGCGAATATATCTCAAATATAGCAGCGATAAGCAGAAAACTATATCAGGGATAAAACGTATTAGTAAACCGGGACGTAGAGTTTATATAGGCAAGGCGGAATTGCCCAGAGTGCTTAATGGCTTGGGTATCGCTATCATTTCCACTTCGCACGGCGTTATGACCGAATCAGATTGTAAACGTACAGGCGTTGGTGGAGAAGTGCTGTGCTACGTCTGGTGATCGATACTGAGTATTGAGTATCCAGTGTGAGGTGTTCATATATGTCCAGAATAGGAAAGAAGCCTATAGATTTACCAAAGCAGGTAAAGTTGTCCATTGAGAATGGCGAGGTGACAGTCGAGGGCCC
>Ga0257137_1000026_pt1 | contig 15234 bp, 9 predicted proteins | sample saktaT_19_FD_197254 | JGI IMG/M metagenome (GOLD analysis project Ga0257137, IMG submission 197254) | Metatranscriptome of saline water microbial communities from Sakinaw Lake, British Columbia, Canada - sak_2010_1_5_50m (Metagenome... | ecosystem: Environmental > Aquatic > Non-marine Saline and...
GGGCTTTGTGCCAAGTTCCCGGCAAAAAAGGTCAATAATGCCAAAACCCACGTTATGCCTTGTGCGTGCATATTTTTCACTTGGATTACCAAGTCCAGCAATAAGCTTCAATTGTCCTCCATATTAATCCAGAAAGATCAAAAATTTGATGAGTGTAAATCCTTATCTATTATTAATTTTACCCGATGGATGAGGAGAAAGTCAATAATTATCTCTGTCTGTGGAATTGACAGGACATTGTATTCTGAATGGAATAATGGTATGATTGGGGATAAAAAAAAGAAGATTAGGGAAATTAAAGTTGCTTAAAAATCCCTAATCTTCTTTTTAATGACTGATTTAGTCAGCCGATTTTTCTTCTAGTGCGATGTCTTCCGATGCAGGCAGAGCCAATTGTTCATCAATTATTTTTGCGCCGATCTGCCTATATTGAGATGCACCGCTACCTGCTGGTATAAGGCGTCCCATAATGACGTTTTCCTTGAGTCCCCGCATTTCGTCTTTTTTGCCGGCGATAGCCGCCGTTGTGAGAACATTCGTTGTTTGTTGGAATGATGCCGCAGATATAAAGCTCTCTGTGCTAAGAGAAGCCTTAGTTATGCCCTGTAATATTGCTTCGGCAGTTGCGGCATTTCCGCCGTTTTCAACGACCTGAATATTTTCTTTCCTGAAGGCAAACTTGTCAACTTCATCGCCAACAAGAAATTCAGTATCACCGGGTTCTACAACTCTAACTTTGCGCATCATCTGTCTCACAATGATTTCAACGTGCTTATCATTTATGTTTTCTCCTGCGGCACGATAGACTTTTTGGACTTCATCAACTAGATATTCCTGAACTGAGTTTTCACCCAGAACACTCAACATATCATGTGGATTAATGGGTCCGTCAGTCAGACCATTTCCGGCAGAAACCCAATCGCCATCTTTGACGATGAGATGCTTGCCTCTGGGGATACGATATTCCTTTTCATCGCCATTGGGGTTGATGACCTTGATTACCCTTGTTCCTCTGCTGATACCAGCAAATTTCACAAAGCCATCAATTCCAGTTATTGTTGCGAAGTCTTTTGGTTTTCGGGCCTCGAAAAGCTCAGTAACTCTTGGAAGACCGTGAACTATATCTCTTTGTTTGGAAAGTTCTTTTGGTATCTTAGCCAGAACATCACCGGGATTTACTTCCTGTCCGTCATCAATGGATATGGTCGCTCCCGTTGATAGATCATATTTTGCATATCTTGCGGTATAGACATTCAAAACATCATTTTCTTCTCTAATGTCCAAAATGTGCCCGTGGTCAGTATATATCGTCCATCTTTTTGCATGTTCTAATACTTCAATACGGATAGATGTGATAGATTCACTGACAATTTTTTTATCCATCAACTCTTTCCAAAGGTCTTCATTCGTGTCTTCCTTGTTTTTACTATCTTTGGTCTTAATTATCTGGCCGCTTTGATCTAGGCGATCAACAAATTTTGGATCAATTTTGGATAATGGTTCTAATGGCTCAGAACTGTCAATTTCCTTATCGTAAATTACTTTGTTATTTCCATTATCATCTAAAATGCTAATTCTCGGATGCAGATTTTCTTCTTTGTGTTCAACGATAACTCTATTCGAGTGACTTGTGGTTTCATCAATCTCGATACGCATTGTAACATTATCTATAACATCCTCAAGTTTTGCTCTTCCAAAAACTTCAGTTAGTATCGAGTCATTATTTGGGTCCCACTCCATAAGGGTTTCGCTCGTTTCGATTGTTCCACTATCGGGTATAGTGATTGTAGCACCATACTGCGCTGAATGGCGTTCTCTTACACCTGTGTGAATGTCCAGATGATCGTCAACAAGCCTTATATTATAGACCTTTTGATCGTCAACGAGCCACCATTTCAAGCCTTTTTCTTTACCATTGAATAGAAGCGTATCAACCAGTGAAAGAGTGAGGTTTCTATCATTAAAAGTTTTCCTGATAACTTCGGGAATTTCCTTACTATTTAGACTATCAAGAATATCATTAAGCTCTTTTTTTTCAGGTTCAAAAGTAAACAATATATCACTTTTTTCTGAAAGAATGGATATTTCACCATTTCTGTTGGTTACAACGAGAGTGCCGTCATTTCTGTGAACCGTCGTTAAGCCAAAGAACTTGACGAAACCTGCCTGTTTAGCTTCGGCACTTGACTTAACAGCCGCTCCGCTAACGGCTCCTCCTGTATGGAAGGTTCTCATTGTCAACTGAGTTCCGGGTTCGCCTATTGATTGTGCTGATATGATCCCGACCGCTTCGCCTATGTGGACTAGTTTCCATGAAGACAGGTCAGCACCGTAGCATTTTCGGCATACTCCTCGTTCTGATTCGCAAGTGAGCGGTGAGCGAACTCTGACGCTGACGATACCGATAGATTCAATATTTTCAGCAATTTCTTTGGTTATCTCTTCGTTATTTTTGATTATAATATCACCGGTACTTGGGTCTAGAACATCCTCTGCCGCAACACGTCCTGCGATTTTGCTAACAAGCACGTTCTTCTCTTCTTCAGAACCAAGCGAGGTTTTGACAATGCTGTTTGGCGTGCCACAATCCTCTTCTGTTACGATAACGTCCTGTGCTACATCAACGAGCTTTCTGGTCAGATATCCTGAACTTGCTGTCTTAATAGCTGTATCCGCCAGACCTTTTCTTGCACCGTGAGTAGAAATAAAGTATTCCAAAACGGTAAGCCCTTCACGGAGATTAGCAAATATTGGGGTCTCAATGATTTCGCCTGAAGGTTTACCCATCAAGCCTCTCATTCCCGAAATCTGGTTAATTGGCTCTTTTTTGCTTCTTGCACCGGAATCAGTCATTATATATAGTGAATTAAAGCCAACACCAGCGCCTTCTGGCGTATATTCATATAGAGATTTGAAAAGCGATTTTTCAAGGTCTTTCTTTAGCTGGTCCCAGATACCAACAATTTTATTGTATCTTTCGCTATCCGCTATGCGACCTTCTCTATAATCATTCATAACTTTCTGAACTTCTAATTGAGCTTCGGCAATAAGGTCTTTTTTATCTGCCGGGATTACCATATCGTCTATACATATTGACAATCCGGCTTTGGTTGCATATTTGAACCCTAGCTGTTTAAGGTCGTCCAGAAATTTTGCAGTTTGATAATTTCCATGCTTATCAAAACATCGCGCAACGATGTTTTCTAAGTCCATTGCCTGCATTTCTTTATTTACGAAAGAAATCTTTTTTCCTAATCTTTCATCCTCAAACATAAGACCTTCAGGTACAATCTGACTAAATATCACACGTCCGGGTGTCGTTTGTATAATGTCTCCATTGACCCTGAATCTGATAGGGGCATGAAGCTTTATCGAACCACTATCGTGAGCATATATAACATCTTCAGCGTTCGCAAATATGGGCATTATTGCTTTGTTATCTGAATCGCTATTTTTCTTCGGTTTATCTTCACCAACGCTTTCAATTACCTTAGTCAGATAGTTGCACCCAAGAACAATATCAAGGTCTGGTACAGCGATTGGATCTCCATGCGCCGGCTTCAATATATTCTGTGAAGCCATCATAAGAAGCTTTGCCTCGATCTGTGCTTCTGTTGACAGAGGAACATGAACAGCCATCTGATCGCCGTCAAAGTCAGCATTGAATGCCGTACAGACTAATGGGTGGATCATGATTGCTTTGCCGTCAACGAGCTTGGGCTGAAAAGCCTGAATCCCAAGCCTGTGCAATGTCGGTGCGCGGTTAAGTATGACCGGATGCTCTTTTATAACTTCCTCAAGCGCTTCCCACACTTCTGGAGTCGCTCTTTCCGCCATCTTTTTTGCGCTTTTGATTGTGGTGGAATAGCCTTTTTCCTGAAGCTTGCGTATGATAAACGGCTTGAATAGCTCAAGAGCCATCTTTCTTGGAAGACCGCACTCATTCATCTTCAATTCAGGACCGACAACGATAACAGAACGACCAGAATAGTCAACTCTCTTGCCAAGCAGGTTCTGGCGGAATCTTCCGGGTTTACCTTTGAGCATATCACTAAGTGATTTCAAAGGTCTGTTGCCGGGTCCTCTGACGATTCTGCCATGACGACCATTATCCAGCAAAGCATCAACCGCTTCCTGAAGCATTCGCTTTTCATTGCGGATTATCACATCAGGTGCGCGAAGCTCCTGAAGTCTTTTTAGGCGATTATTTCTATTAATAACACGACGATATAGGTCGTTAAGGTCAGAAGTCGCAAACCTGCCGCCATCCAAAGGTACAAGAGGACGTAACTCAGGCGGAATAACGGGTATAACATCAAGGATCGTCCATTCAGGTCTGTTCCCCGACTTTTGCACTGCGGTCAAAAGTTTCAGTCTTTTTATATATTTTTTTTCTTTTTGTTTGGAATTGGTGTTTTCCAAATCTTCTTTAATTTGAGCAATTTCGGCGTCCAAATCAATATCGGCAAGAAGCTCCTTTATGACGGCTGCTCCCATCTCGGCGCGGAAATCCACTCCACTCTTTTTTAATTTACCATATGCATCTTCGCTAAGGAGTTGTTTCTTCTCTAGCGGGGCATCTTTTGGGTCAATAACTATGTATGACTCGAAATAAAGAACTTTCTCTAGGTCTCTATGCGACATATCCAAAAGAAGCCCAATACGACTGGGCAATCCTTTGAAAAACCATATATGAGAAACAGGAGCGGCAAGCTGAATATATCCCATACGTTCTCTTCTGACGTCTTTTCTTGTAACTTCAACCCCGCATCTGTCGCAGACAATGCCCTTATGTTTTATACGTTTATATTTGCCACATGAACACTCCCAGTCTTTTTGTGGACCAAATATGGCTTCACAGAAAAGTCCTTCGGGTTCGGGCTTAAAAGTTCTATAATTGATTGTTTCTGGCTTTTTTACTTCACCGCAGGTGCATTTGTCCTTTCTTCCCGGAGGTCAATGGCAGGCGGTTCTTTTCGCCCATTCTTTTATCTGTTCCGATGAAGCAATCCTAATAGTTATAGAATCATAATAATTAAGAGGTACCTGCTGTCCAGCTCGCAATGTTTTTCCCTCCTTAAAGTAGATCAAAAAGACTAAAGATTTGAAGTTAAATCTTATTCATCAAGCTTTAATCTTGTATCATTATCGGAACTATTCTTTTTCTCTGCTAATAGCGAGCCCTTTTCACTTTTGGAGCTAGAACGCTCCAATATTACATCTAAACATAGGCTTTGCAGTTCTTTTACTAATACATTAAACGATTCTGGTGTCCCTGGTTCTGGTGCATTTTCGCCTTTAACGATGGCTTCGTATATCCTCGTTCTTCCTGATACATCATCCGATTTTACTGTTAGCATTTCCTGAAGTAGATGTGCCGCACCATAAGCCTCCAAAGCCCAGACTTCCATCTCGCCAAAACGCTGACCACCAAACTGAGCCTTACCACCCAAAGGCTGTTGAGTAACGAGTGAATAAGGTCCAATAGACCTAGCATGGATTTTGTCTTCAACAAGATGGATCAATTTCATTATATACGAAACGCCCACAGTCACCTTTCTGTCAAAAGGCTCTCCCGTTCGTCCATCATATAATATTGTTTGTCCCGTTTCAGGAAGTTTTGCTTCCTTTAGTGCTTCTTTGATTTCTTCTTCTTTCGCACCGTCAAAGACTGGTGTTGCCACATGAATGCCCAATTCCCTTGCCGCCCATCCAAGGTGCGTTTCCAAAACCTGACCGACGTTCATACGTGAGGGAACACCCAAAGGGTTTAGGATAATATCAACGGGCGTGCCATCCGGAAGATAGGGCATATCTTCTTCCTGCAGTATCTTGGCAATAACTCCTTTGTTTCCATGGCGACCTGATAATTTATCACCAACGTCAATCTTGCGTTTGCTTGCAACATAGACTTTTGCGAGCTTTATAACACCGGGGCGGAGTTCATCCCCCTTTTGAATTTTTTCGACTTTATTGTCACGCTCTCGGGTTAACTCCGAAATACGTCCTTCTGCAAGACTACGGATTCTTTGTATTTCAGCATCTATAGCATCATTTTTCACAATAAATTCGTCCAATGACATTCCAGAATCCAGCATTTCTTTGGTAATCTTGCTATCTTTTTTTACAATAACCTCGTTGTCGTTATTTACGCTACTGGCAAGAGTTTCACCTAATAAAAGTTCCCTGATTTCCTCGTTTTTTCTTTCATTGATTGAGTTTACCTGTGTTGAAAATTTCTTTTCGATAGACTTTATCAGCGAACTTTCGCGAAGCTGGGTTGCTTTATCTTTTTCTTTTTCTCGGCGCGAGAAAACCTTTACGCCGACGACAACACCCTCAACACCGGGACGCGCAGTCAAGGAAGCATCCCGAACATCACCGGCTTTTTCTCCAAATATTGCTCTTAGAAGTTTTTCTTCCGGTCTAAGCTCACTTTCTCCCTTTGGTGTAACCCTTCCTATGAGTATATCCAAAGGTTTCACAATTGAGCCTTCTAATATTATTCCATCTTCATCGAGATTTTTAAGCTGATCTTCATTTATATTTGGAATATCTCTTGTAAATTCTTCTCGTCCCAATTTTGTGTCTCTGGCTTCAAGATCAAATTCCTCGATGTGTATTGATGTAAATATATCCTCTTTTACAAGTCTTTCACTTATGACGATAGCATCTTCAAAGTTGTAACCTTCCCAAGGCATAAAAGCTGTCAGAACGTTATTCCCAAGTGCAAGTTCGCCAAATTCAGTTGATGTTCCATCAGCAATAACCTGACCCTTTTCGATCTTATCGTGTAATCTAACCAAAGGTCTTTGATTTATGCAAGTGCCATTGTTAGACCTTTTGAATTTAGTTAGCTTATATACATCATATCCTATTTTGAAAGAAATTTCCGATGTAGCATCTGCTGGAAGGTCGGCTCTGACAATAATTTCATCAGCAGATACGCTTTCCACCATTCCAGAACGTTTGGCAACAATAACCGCACCTGAATCCTTGGCGGTTTTGTGTTCCATTCCTGTGCCAATAAGCGGGGCTTGTGGTTTGATAAGAGGAACTGCCTGTCTCTGCATGTTTGATCCCATCAATGCTCTATTGGCGTCATCATGTTCTAAGAAAGGTATCAATGCCGCAGAAACGCTGACTATCTGGTTAGGGGATACATCCATGTAGTTTACTTCTTCTGGTTTAACTCTGGGGAAGTCATCCTCAAACCTTGACAGAACATCATCACCAACAAACTTACTATTTTCGTCGGTGGGGGCATTAGCCTGAGCAACGACCAACGGGTCTTCTTGGTCTGCTGATAGATATTCAATTTCGTCTGTAACAACGCCATCAACAACTTTTCTATAGGGTGTTTCTAGGAATCCATATTCATTTACCCTTGCATAGGTACTCAAAGACACGATCAAGCCGACGCTTGGTCCTTCAGGAGTCTCAATAGGGCAGAGCCTGCCATAGTGTGTATGATGCACGTCGCGCACCTCAAATGTTGCGCGGTCTCGATGCAAACCACCGGGACCAAGTGCGCTAAGTCTTCGCTTGTGGGTAAGCTCATCCAATGGATTTGTCTGTTGCATGAACTGCGACAACTGGCTACTACCAAAGAAATCCTTGATAGCGGCACTAAGCGGTTTTGAGTTGATAAGATCATGAGGCATTATATCCTCTATATCCTGTATCGTCATCCTTTCCTTGATGGCTTTTTCAACTCTAGCAAGTCCATTTCGAAATTGCATTTGAAGGAGTTCTCCCACAGACCTGACCCTTCTATTGCCTAGATGATCTATATCATCTATGGAACCCATACCATGTTCAACCTTCATGAGATATTTTAGGGCTTCCACGATGTCTTCTCTTCTTAGAACCCTTTGTTTTTCCGGAACTTCTATACCCAGTTTCTTTGATATTTTATAACGTCCTACGGGAGACAGATCATATCGTTTGGGCTCAAAGAATTTTCTCTCAACTATTGTTCTGGCACTTTCCACCGTTGGTGGATCGCCGGGCTGAAGCCTTTTGAAGATTTCCTTCATAGCTTCGTCTTGATCTTTAACAGTATCACGTGCCAAAGTATTTCTTAATGATTTTGCATAATTTGCATCTTTGCTATCAAGAAGCTCAAGTTCCTCTATGCCGGCATCGCGAATTGTCTCCAGCAATTGTTTGGTGAGTTCTTCATTAATACCAATTATGACTTCGCCTGTTGATTTATCAACGACATTTGATGCTGTTATTCTACCGACAAGGTAAGCAGGAAAATCCGCCGCAGTAACATAAATCTCCTCAACATTAGCTGTGTCTATTTTCCCTGCAATATTTTCATCTAGTATTTCACCGGATCGGGCAACTATTTCGCCATACTTTTCATCAATAATATCGCGCAATATCAATCTGCCGATACCGTCTTGAAATTGACCTTTTGTCAGAGTTTCTTCTGTATGACTCCAATGAGGAACTTGAATTTTTTCAACTTTGGAGAACAAGCGTAATATTTCTTCATCTCTTGTCCATCCCAATGCTCGTAGTAGCAAAGTTGCAGGCATTTTTTTCCTACGATCGAGCCTGACATAAATAACATCATTGGTGTCATATTCAAATTCTATCCATGCTCCATGATAGGGGATGACTCTTGCCGAATAGAGCTTTCTTCCGCTGGTATGTTCCTCTTCTTCATAGATTATACCCGGAGAGCGATGAAGCTGACTTACGATAACACGTTCCGCTCCGTTTACTATAAAGGTTCCGGTTTCAGTCATAATGGGGAGTTCACCCATATAAACATCCTGCTCTTTTGCCTCGGTACTTAGCGGAGCGCCGGTTTCTTTGTCTTTATCCTGAATAATAAGCCGGACTTTTACTTTTAAAGGTGCAGCAAAAGTCATTCCTCTTTCTTGGCATTCAACCACATCATATTTTGGTTCACCGAGTGAATAATTCACAAAATCCAACGTTAATGTGCCACTATAATTGCTAATTGGAAAGACTTCCAAAAATGCTGCTTGCAGACCAACATTTTCTCTTTCATCAGGATCAGCATCCTTTTGAAGAAATTCCTCATAAGATTTTTTTTGGATCTCTATCAAGTCCGGAAGTTCCATGATTTCCGGAATCTTGGCATAGGATCTCCTTTCACGTTTCCCAAACTTTTTAGTTTGATACATTCTCTCTCCTCCATCGATATAAGATGGCACACTTAGGAACGCAAGTTAGTAAATTTTCTTTACAATAAGATAATTATATGTCATTTTTCGCAAAAAAGATTGAAGAATGGTTGGACCACAAGCTATGTGATCGCAAAAGGATACATCATTCGTGTATGAAATTGGATAAATCACGGTAGGGAAATATGATCTACAAAGTCGCAACCTTGACATCCTCGATCAGTTTAGATAGGATATTATTAAGTATTATGAATTTCATATTATAACAAAAATACAGTAATATGTCAAGAGGAAAAATTAGACACCAACCATTAGAATATACGTTGGAAATGAATTTGGGTTTACATTGAGGCAGTGAATAATATATTGGCGCACAATATACATTTTTTGGGACAGAAAAGAAAAAAAGCAAAATTTAACAGATCATGGAGTAAAAACAGAAGTATCCTCTCCCTTGGCGGGAGAGGATACGGAAAGAAATTATGTCAAAACTACTTCAATTCGACAGTGCCGCCGGCTTCTTCCAGCTTTTTCTTTATATCTTCTGCTTCTTCTTTGCTGACTCCTTCTTTTATAGGAGATGGGGCTTCATCAACAAGCGCTTTGGCATCTTTAAGAGCCAAACTTGTGATTGCGCGAACTTCCTTAATAACCTGTATTTTCTTTTCTCCGCAAGAAACGAGCATAACAGTGTACTCAGATTTTTCTTCTTCCTCTGGAGCGGCTTCTTCTGTTACGGCGGCTTGACCCATACCGGGCATAAAGCCCATAGGCATAGCAGCAGCGGCAGAAACGCCGAATTTATCTTCTAGTTCCTTAACAAGATCCATAAGCTCCAAAACTGTCATACCGCTTATGGCTTCAATAATTTGTTCCTTATTAACAGACATTTCGTTCCACCTTTCTCGTAAATCCGATTAGCTTTTTGAATAATGTTTAACTCTCGGCTGTTTGTTGGTCGGAGTTATCTTCGACTTTGTCTTCGCTTTCTTGTTCTTCAGCCGGCGGAGCCGGGGATTCTTCTTCCGGGGATGGTGTATCTTCACCATTTCCGTCTTTGTCAGCGATCGCTTTAAGAACAGTCACAAAATCTCTCATAGGAGCTTGAAGCACACCCATTAAATTTGAAAGAGGTGCCTGCATACCACCGAGTAGCATAGCAAGTATTACTTCTCTTGGTGGCAAATTGATCAGTTCATTTACGTCGTCCGCCGTAATCACTTTGTTGCTTAGAATTCCGGCTTTCATTTTAAGATTCCGATGTTTTACACCAAAATCTTTAAGAAGCTTTGCCGGACCCACAAGGTCATCTTTTTGGCTGATAGCAAGAGCTGTTGTCCCTACCAAATATTCTTCAATCCCGGTCAGACCTAGCTGTTCTGCCGCCAATCGCACTAGAGTATTTTTATAGACCTTATAATCTATCTCAGCATCACGGAGTGTTTTTCGCAGTTCAGTCACTTCGGCAACATTCAGTCCCTGAAACTCCGTAAGGATTGTTATGCTGGTAGAGCTAAGCTTATTTTTGATCTCTTCAATTGTTGTTTGTTTTTCAAGAGTTGGCACTCTGTTCCTCCTTGCTGGGGGAAGTTATCCCTCAACGTTGCAAACCGGGAATCTATGCTTCAAGGAGATTGATTAAATTCTGCGTATCAAGTCTAATACCCGGTCCCATTGTGCAGGAAATAGATGCACTACGCAGGTATCGTCCCTTGGCGGCGGCTGGTCTAGCCTTTATAATTGAATCAAACATCGCTAGTATATTCTCTTTTAGTTGTTCTTTGGTAAAAGATGCCTTGCCAACAGGAACATGCAAAACTGAACCGTTTCTATCCATACGGCTACTTGGTGACCACTCAATTCGACCAGCTTTGATCTCTTTTACCATAGAGCCTATTTCATTTGTAACTGTGCCCGCTCTGGGGCTAGGCATCAAGCCTCTTGGACCAAGCACCCTTCCTAATGGCGCAACAACCCGCATCATATCTGGGGCGGCGATTACTGCTTCAAAATCCAGCCAACCTTCACCGGTAATCCTCTTTGCGAGGTCTTCACCACCAACAAAATCTGCACCGGCTTCTTGCGCTTCTGTCGCTTGATCGCCTTGAGCAAAAACAACAACTCTTATCTGAGATTTGCCAGTGCCGTGTGGAAGGCTTATAGCACCACGCACTGCTTGATCTGCATGTCTCAAGTCAACCCCTAACCTTGTGGCTAGTTCTACCGTTTCATCAAATTTTGCAGTCGCTGTTTTTTTGATCAAGTCAATAGCTTCATTAAGCTCATAGTTTGTTAATTTGTCAATTAGTTCTTCTGATTTTAAGTAATTTTTGCCTCTCTTCATTTTCCAAACGACCTCTTTTATCCGCAATATAATATATAAAGTTTCTGGGCAATAAAATTTATTAATTTCTTGGAAACATCATTCTATGGTTATTCCCATAGTATAAGCGGTTCCTTCAATCATGCGCATTGCCGCCTCAATGTCGCTTGCATTAAGATCAGCCATCTTCATCTCGGCAATCTCTTTTAAGTCTTTTCTTGTAACAGAACCAACCTTTTCAGCACTGGGATTTCCAGAACCTTTTGCCAGCTTTGCCGCTCTCTTTAAAAGCACAGATGCCGGAGGGGATTTTACGATAAAACTAAAGCTTCGATCGCCAAAAACGTTAACAATTATTGAAACAGTCAGACCTGCTTCATAGCTCTGGGTTTGGGAGTTAAATTGCCTGACAAACTCACCTATGTTAACACCATGCTGACCGAGAGCAGGTCCCACAGGATATTGGGCGGTAGCTTGTCCTGCTGGAATCTGAAGCCTTATTGTTGCTAGTATTTTCTTTGCCATCTTGATCTAATGCCCGATTAACTCGGGTACCTCCAATTGTTCAACTATTCAAGAAACATTCTTTTTCTATAAAAATAAACTCATGTTAAGAAAATTTAGGATATATCAGATTTCTCCACCTGATGAAATTCTAATTCCACAGGTGTTGATCTCCCAAATATAGAGATCATAAGCTTTAATTTGCTTTTTTCTTCATTTAGTTCGTCAATCACACCGGAGAATCCAGTAAAAGGACCGTCAATGACTTTGACCTTATCTCCAGCAGAAAAATCAAAAGCATGTTTTGCCTCTTCTTGTGCCCTTCTATCTCCGCCGCTAAGTATGTTTTCAACTTCCTCATCCTCAAGCGGAATGGGATTTGTGCCACTACCAACAAAGCCCATAACGCCCGGCGTGCTTCTAACAACATACCAGAGTTCATCGTTTAACTCTATGTTTATCAATACATAGCCCGGAAAGGACGTTTTAGTTAAGGTTCTTTTCTTTCCATCCTTTATCTCAGTAACTTGCTGGGTAGGAACTTTTATTTCTTCCTCGTCTATATCTGCTTTACCCATAGAGTTTATGCGCTGTCTGAGGTTTAACTTAACTTTATTTTCATGTCCTGAATATGTATGTAAAACATACCAAGATTTTGTCATAGTAAAGTTCCTATCAATTATTGGAATTTATAATCGTTGACGGAAACCAGAGATTGTGATGCTTTAGAATTAAAACGTAACCCAATATAATCCCACTGCTGCAAAACTAAAGGGCAGGATTCAGGAAACTCCGCAAACAAAAAGTTATAGATTAACCAGTTTTAACATTATTTGTTGCAGAATATTATCAATTACTCCCAAGTAAATAGCCACAATTAAAACTGTTATTATAACTACAACTGTGGAACCTGATATTTCTTTACGGGTTGGCCAGGTTACTTTTTTCATTTCCTGCCTAACTTCTTGAAAAAATTTTATTAGTTTCTTGAACATTGCGCCCGAATACTCCTGTTATAATAAGAAACATTTCAGCATAAACTCATAAGCAAATTTACATGAGCAAAAATGCAAGGTAGCAGTACATAAGTGGCAGGCTCGGTGGGATTCGAACCCACAGCACCTGGTTTTGGAGACCAGTGCTCTAACCATTAGAGCTACGAGCCTGCAAGAAGACTTTATAATTGTTTACCTAGTTTCCTTGTGATTAGTATGCTTACGACAGAATCTGCAATATTTCTTAAACTCAAACCGATCCGGTGTTTGTCTCTTATTTCTAGTGGTATTATAATTGCGACGCTTACATTCGTCACATGCTAGAGTAACTATATCTCGCACAGTTCAACACCTCGTCTATTAACACGTTCAAAATATATCAACCACAGAAATGCAAAAATTATCCAGTTGCTTCTCTGTGGTTGATATATTTGCTAATCAAATTATTCGATAACTTCAGACACTGTTCCTGCACCAACTGTAACTCGACCTTCTCTTATGGCGAATCGCAGTTGTGGTTCCATAGCGATTGGTTTACCAAGCTCAACTTCAATACTTACGTTATCACCGGGCATAACCATCTGGACGTCTTCAGGAAGTGCTAACTGTCCTGTAACATCAGTTGTCCTGAAGTAAAACTGGGGCTTATAACCAGTGAAGAATGGATTATCACGTCCGCCTTCTTCAGGGGTTAGCGCATATATCTCAGCCTTAAATTTTGTATGCGGTGTTATCGTCTTTGGAGCGGCAAGAACCTGACCACGCTCGACATCATCACGCTCAATACCACGAAGTAGAACTCCGATGTTGTCGCCGGCGCGACCTTCATCGAGAATCTTACGGAACATCTCAACGCCCGTACAGACCGTTGTATGAGTGTCTCTTAGACCCACTATCTCGATAGGATCCCCGAGCTTAACCTTACCACGATCGACTCTACCTGTAACGACTGTACCACGACCAACGATTGTGAAAACATCCTCTATTGGCATCAAGAACGGTCTGTCTTCATCACGCACCGGCTCTGGAACGTATTTGTCAACAGCTTCCATAAGCTCAATTACGCTTTTAGACCATTCAGGATCGCCTTCCATCGCCTTTAGGGCAGAACCCCTGATAACAGGGACATCATCTCCGGGAAAATCGTGAGCGGATAGAAGTTCTCTGGTCTCAAGCTCTGATATTTCGATCAGTTCCTCGTCATCAACCATGTCGCACTTGTTAAGGAAAACGACCATATAAGGAACGTTAACCTGATGCGCTAGTAGAACATGTTCATGAGTCTGTGGCATTGGTCCATCGGGTGCGGACACAACTAATATAGCACCATCCATCTGTGCAGCACCGGTGATCATGTTTTTGATATAGTCTCTATGTCCGGGGCAGTCAACGTGTGCATAATGCCTGTTCTGTGTTTCATATTCAACATGCTGGATAGCGATCGTGATACCACGTTCTCTTTCTTCCGGAGCATTGTCAATTGAATCAAATGAACGGTACTGTGCCCAACCCTTCTCGGACAAAACTTTTGTGATCGCTGATGTCAGTGTCGTTTTGCCATGGTCAATATGACCGATTGTACCTATGTTTAAGTGTGGCTTTTTTCTTTCAAACTTTGGCTTTCCCATTAAATTCAGTTCCTCCTTGCAGGTTCACAAAAAACCGATGGAGCCCACGACCGGATTTGAACCGGTGACCCCATCCTTACCAAGGATGTGCTCTACCAACTGAGCTACGTGGGCATATTCTGCAAACTTAAATCATCAAGAATACATAAAAATGGAGCGGGAAACGAGACTCGAACTCGCGACAATTGGCTTGGAAGGCCAATGCTCTACCAACTGAGCTATTCCCGCTTGTATATGGTGGGCCGGAGTGGATTTGAACCACTGAAGCGTTTCGCATCGGATTTACAGTCCGACTCCATTGGCCACTCGGACACCGACCCAATTCAGTAACGCGTAGCGAGTTGAGCGCAACGCGCAACTTGCTAATTTGGAGCTGGTGAGAGGATTTGAACCCCCGACAAGTTGATTACAAATCAACTGCTCTACCCCTGAGCTACACCAGCATTATTTCTGCCATACTCCGATACATATTACGGACAAGGCAAAACTAAATTATATAAGCAGTAAAGGGATTTGTCAAGCCTTTTTTGTGGATGGATTTCTAAAAACTTGTTAATATGATAATATAGCAGAGATTAGCCGTTTTGTCAAGGGGCGTAAAATTCGGAAGTTCGGAC
>Ga0257137_1000030_pt1 | contig 14587 bp, 25 predicted proteins | sample saktaT_19_FD_197254 | JGI IMG/M metagenome (GOLD analysis project Ga0257137, IMG submission 197254) | Metatranscriptome of saline water microbial communities from Sakinaw Lake, British Columbia, Canada - sak_2010_1_5_50m (Metagenome... | ecosystem: Environmental > Aquatic > Non-marine Saline and...
GTGACGTTGCGATGATGTGAGAGGTTGCTGACACACCCGGCTCCTTTGCCATAGGGGCGGTCGTCAGGAGATTTTCACGGAGTATGTCCGATACTAAATTGGGCGATAGAAGGAGGGAATACTATGGCAAAGCAAAAGATTCGTATTCGTTTGAAGGCTTATGATCACAGAGTTTTGGATCAATCCGCTGAGAAAATTGTGGACACAGCCAAGCGTTCCGGTGCTGGAGTGTCTGGTCCGATTCCGCTTCCAACCGAGAAGCAAATCATCACGATCTTGCGCGCGGTACACAAGTACAAAGATTCGCGCGAGCAATTCGAAATGCGTACGCATAAGCGTTTGATCGATATCGTCAATCCGACGCCGCAAACCGTTGATGCGTTGATGCGTTTGGATCTGCCGTCCGGTGTGGACATCGAAATCAAACTGTAATATACACATTGTGGATAAACTTAAAGCAAGAGAGGAAAAGAGGTGTCAACGATGACTAAAGGTATCTTAGGTAAGAAACTTGGGATGACTCAAGTGTTTACTCCCGAAGGATTGGTTGTACCGGTTACCGTAATCCAGGCAGGTCCTTGCACCGTGCTGCAAAAGAAAGATGCGGAGAATGACGGTTACGAAGCCATCCAAATCGGTTTTGAAGAGAAGAAAGAACACAGAGCGAATAAACCGGAGTTGGGCCATGCGAAGAAAGCTGGAGCAACACCTAAGCGCTACATTAAAGAGATTCGCGGTATTGAGATTGCTGGTTATGAAGTTGGCCAGGAAATCAAAGCCGATCTATTCTCCGAAGGCGAATTCGTTGATGTAACTGGAACATCCAAAGGTAAAGGGTTCCAAGGTAATATCAAAAGACATAACCAATCCAGAGGTCCAATGGCTCACGGTTCCCGTTATCACCGCGGTCCTGGTTCCATGGGTTCGATCCAAGCTAACCGTGTTCCGAAGGGTAAAAACCTGCCAGGACATATGGGTACGGAAACTGTAACTATCCAGAAGCTTGAAGTGGTTAAAGTCGATGCTGAGCGTAACGTGCTCTTGATTAAAGGCTCCATTCCGGGTCCTAAAAATAGCTTCGTAACCGTTAAATCTACGGTGAAGAAGTAAGAAAGCAAGAAAGGAGGATAACAAATGCCAAAAGTAGCAGTATTTAATGTTAGTGGTTCGCAAGTTGGCGAATTGGAATTGGCGGATAGCGTGTTTGGTATCGAACCGCATGCTTACGCGTTAAACCAGGCGGTGCTTTTGCAACGCGCTTCGCTTCGCATGGGAACTCATAAAGTTAAAGGGCGTTCCGAAGTTCGCGGCGGCGGTCGTAAGCCTTGGAAACAAAAAGGTACGGGTCGTGCGCGTCAAGGTAGTATCCGCTCTCCGCAATGGAAAGGCGGCGGCGTCGTTTTCGGACCGACACCTCGCAGCTATTCGTTCAAATTGCCAAAGAAAGTACGTCGCCTGGCGATTAAATCCGCGTTGTCTTCCAAGGTGCTGGCAAGTGAGATTATCGTATTGGATCAGCTTCAATTGGCAGCTCCAAAAACGAAAGATTTCGCAGCGATCTTGAACAACTTGAAAGTAGAACGTAAGGCTTTGGTCGTAACGGCAGCTTATGACGAGAACGTAGCGTTGTCCGCGCGTAATATCCCAGGCGTGAAGTTTGTCGCGGCTGAAGGTATTAATGTGCTTGACGTTATGGTGTACGACAAGCTGATCATTACGAAAGATGCGGTGCAAAAAGTAGAGGAGGTGTTTGCGTAATGAAAAACCCTCGCGATATTATTAAGCGCCCGATCATTACTGAACGTACCAGCGAAATGATGGCTGAGAAGAAATATGTGTTCGAGGTTGATATCCGTTCCAACAAAACGGAAGTCAAACAAGCGATCGAGCAAATTTTCAAAGTGAAAGTAACCAATGTAAATACATTGAGAATGCCGGCTAAGCCTAAGCGTTACGGTCGTTACTCCGGATATACATCCGAGTGGAAAAAAGCGATTGTTACTCTTACGCCAGACAGCAAAGAACTCGAATTTTTCGAGTCCGTCTAAAGCATAATTTTTGAAGTAAGGAGGGAATCCACGTGCCAATCAAAAAATATAAGCCTACGTCCCCGGCCAGACGTGCGATGTCGGTTTCGACATTCGAAGAAATCACAACATCGACGCCGGAGAAATCGCTTTTGGCTCCTCTGAGCAAAAAAGCGGGTCGTAACAACCAAGGTAAAATTACGGTTCGTCACCAAGGCGGCGGACATAAGCGTAAATACCGCATTATCGATTTTAAACGGAATAAAGATGGAATACCCGGTCGCGTTGCTACAATCGAGTATGATCCGAACCGTTCCGCTAACATCGCGCTGATCCATTACGTGGATGGCGAAAAACGCTACATCATCGCTCCTAAAGGCTTGAAAGTGGGCGATCAAGTCGTATCCGGTCCGGATGCAGACATCAAAGTAGGTAACGCGCTTCCGCTCGAGAATATCCCGGTCGGTACGGTTATCCACAATATTGAGTTGAAACCTGGCAAAGGCGGCCAATTGGTTCGCGCTGCTGGTACAGAAGCTCAGTTGCTCGGTAAAGAAGATCAATACGTAACGATTCGTTTGTCTTCCGGCGAAATGAGAAAAATCCTCAAAGTTTGCCGCGCAACGGTCGGTTCCGTAGGTAACGAAGATTACGAACTTGTCAAAATCGGTAAAGCAGGACGTTCCCGTTGGCTCGGTCAAAGACCGGAAGTTCGCGGTTCCGTCATGAACCCGAACGATCACCCGCACGGTGGTGGTGAAGGCCGCTCCCCGATCGGTCGTAAATCTCCAATGTCTCCATGGGGCAAACCGACGCTCGGATACAAAACACGGAAGAAGAACAAAGCTTCCAACCAATACATTGTACGTCGCCGTACGAAGTAATAGACTTACCGTTTGGCTTAAAGAAGGGAGGAACGAAGCATGGGTCGCAGTTTGAAAAAAGGGCCGTTTATCGATGGCTATCTTTTGAAGAAAGTGGAAGACATGAATGCAGCAACCAAGAAACAAGTGATCAAAACTTGGTCCCGCCGCTCCACTATTTTCCCGCAATTCATCGGACACACATTTGCCGTTTATGACGGTAGAAAGCATGTTCCGGTTTATGTAACGGAAGATATGGTAGGACATAAGCTTGGTGAATTCGCGCCAACCCGTACGTACAAAGGTCACGACGACGATAAGAAAACGGGTAAACGCTAAGATTGAACGTGACATAGATTCAGTTTGTGAACGAGAGGAGGTACATCCATGCAACAAGCTAAAGCCATTGCAAGATACGTACGCATTGCTCCCCGTAAAGCTCAGCTCGTGGTTGACTTGATCCGCGGCAAGCAAGTGGGCGAAGCGATTGCAATTTTGCGTCATACGCCTAAGTCGGCATCTCCGATCATCGAGAAGCTGCTGAACTCGGCCGTTGCGAATGCGGAGCATAACTACTCCCTGGATCCTAACAGCCTGGTGATTTCCCAAGTGTTTGTCGATCAAGGACCGACTTTGAAGAGATTCCGTCCTCGCGCTATGGGTCGTGCGAGCCGCATCAATAAACGTACCAGCCACATTACATTAGTGGTATCTGAGAAATAAGGAGGGACAACGTGTGGGCCAAAAAGTAAACCCGGTAGGACTTAGAATCGGTATTATTCGCGATTGGGAGTCCAAATGGTATGCCGGCAAAGATTTCGGCGATTTGTTGATGGAAGACGTTAAAATTCGCGAATATTTGAAGCAAAAATTGAAAGAATCCGCCGTTTCCCGCATCGAAATCGAGCGTGCGGCTAACCGCGTGAACGTTACGATTCATACGGCGAAACCAGGTATGGTTATCGGTAAAGGCGGTTCCGAAGTAGAAGTGATCCGCGCCTACCTGTCCAAGCTGACGAACGGCAAGAAAGTACACATCAATATCAGTGAAGTAAAATCCCCTGACCTGGATGCGATTCTGGTCGCTGAGAGCATTGCACAACAATTGGAGCGTCGCGTATCGTTCCGTCGTGCGTTGAAACAAGCGATTCAAAGATCAATGAGATCCGGCGCTAAAGGGATTAAAACATCGGTTAGCGGTCGTTTGGGCGGAGCGGAAATCGCCAGAACGGAAGGCTACAGCGAAGGTACGGTGCCGCTGCACACGCTGCGTGCGGACATCGACTACGGAACGGCTGAAGCTCACACCACGTACGGACGGATCGGCGTAAAAGTTTGGATCTATCGTGGCGAAGTTCTTCCAACGGCTAAGAAAAAGGCTGCTACGGAAGGAGGCAACTAATCATGTTAGTTCCTAAACGTGTAAAACACCGCAAAGAGCACCGCGGCAGCATGAGCGGTCGCGCAAAAGGCGGTCAGGAAGTACATTTCGGCGAATACGGTTTGCAAGCTGTGGAACCGGCTTGGGTAACCAACCGTCAAATCGAAGCTGCCCGTATCGCGATGACTCGTTATATTAAGCGGGGCGGTAAAGTTTGGATCAAAATTTTCCCTTCCAAACCGATTACCCAAAAGCCGCTTGAAGTTCGGATGGGTAGCGGTAAAGGTAACGTAGAGAAATGGGTTGCAGTCGTAAAACCAGGTAAAGTTCTGTTCGAACTTGCCGGCGTTAGCGAAGAAATCGCCCGTGAAGCTATGCGTCTCGCCTCTCACAAGCTGCCGATCAAGACGAAGTTTGTGAAAAGAGAAGAACTGGGTGGTGAAGCAAATGAAAGCTAGTGAATTTCGCAACTTAACCACTGCTGAGATCGAACAAAAGATTGCCGGATTTAAAGAGCAACTCTTTAACCTCCGTTTTCAACTGGCTACAGGTCAACTGGATAATCCCGTACAGATTCAAAAAGTACGCAAAGAGATTGCTCGGGCAAAGACTGTTTTGCGTGAAAGAGAATTGGGAATCACTAGTTAATGAATTTGAGAGGAGGATCTCGCAATGGCTGAACGCAACGAGCGTAAAACGCAAGTGGGCAAAGTCGTGAGCGACAAAATGGATAAAACCATCGTTGTTGCTGTAGAAACTTACAAAAAACACGATTTGTATCACAAGCGCATTAAATATACGAAAAAGTTCAAAGCGCATGATGAGAATAACGAAGCTAAAATCGGCGATGTTGTAAAAATCATGGAAACTCGTCCGCTCTCCAAGGATAAACGTTGGAGATTGGTTGAAGTGGTTGAAAAAGCGGTTATCGTTTAATATATGCATCTGGCATCAATTCCGGAAGGAGGGAATACACAATGATTCAACCATTTACTCGATTGAACGTAGCTGACAACTCTGGTGCGAAGTCGCTGATGTGTATCCGTGTGTTGGGTGGTACGGGTCGTCGTACAGCTAACATTGGCGATTTGATCATCTGCTCGGTGAAAGAAGCAACACCAGGCGGCGTTGTCAAAAAGGGTGACGTTGTTAAAGCTGTAGTGGTACGCACGAGACGCGGTGCTCGTCGTAAGGACGGATCCTACATCAGCTTTGACGAGAATGCAGCGGTTATCGTAAAAGAAGATAAGAGCCCGCGCGGCACACGTATCTTTGGACCGGTAGCTCGTGAACTTCGTGACAGAGACTTCATGAAAATCGTTTCTCTGGCGCCTGAAGTTATCTAATTGATCGAAACAGATGCTGGCTTTCAATCGAAAGCCTAAGATTTTTCTTACGAAGCGGTTTTCTAACGAAAGCCTGTAGGAGGTGTAAATCCAAATGCCAAAACAACCGAAAAAACTCGAGTCCCACAACAATAAATTGCACGTCAAGAAAGACGACACGGTTTTTGTTATCACAGGTAAAGACAAAGGGAAGAAAGGCCGCGTAATCGCAGCTTACCCGCGTCAAAACCGCGTGCTGGTCGAGGGCGTAAACATGATCAAGAAACATGCGAAACCTTCGCAAGCAAATCCGCAAGGCGGAATTCTTACGCAAGAGGCTCCAATTCACGTTTCCAACGTGATGCTGGTTGATCCGAAAAGCGGCCAACCGACTCGTATTGGTTACAAAGTATTGGATAGCGGTAAAAAAGTTCGCGTTGCGAAAAAATCCGGCGAGATTATCGATTAATTGAGAAGGTAAGAAAGGAGGTACACAAACTCATGGCAGCAAGAATGAAAGATCGTTTTCTGAACGAAGTTACACCAGCGTTGATCCAAAAGTTCAACTACACCACGGTTATGCAAGTTCCGAAAATCGAGAAAGTGGTTATCAACATGGGTGTGGGCGAAGCGGTTTCCAACTCCAAAGTGCTTGATACCGCCGTTTCCGATCTTCAGTTGATCGCCGGTCAAAAACCGGTTATCACAAGAGCGAAAAAATCCATCGCAGGCTTTAAACTGCGTGAAAATATGCCAATCGGCGTGAAAGTAACGCTGCGCGGCGAGCGTATGTATCACTTCCTGGACAAACTGTTCAACGTGGCCCTTCCGCGCGTACGTGACTTCCGCGGCGTATCCACGAAAGCTTTCGACGGCCGCGGTAACTACACGCTTGGCTTGAAAGAGCAGCTCATTTTCCCTGAAGTTGAGTATGACAAAGTGGACAAAGTCCGCGGTATGGACATCGTAATCGTCACAACGGCGAAAACAGACGAAGAATCCCGCGAATTGCTGACGCAGCTCGGCATGCCGTTCGCGAAATAATTAGCTTACGATACGGGTTTCACTGGAACCTATGGAGGTGTTAACGAGAGTGGCAAAAACTTCGATGAAGATTAAGCAGCAGCGTGCTCCGAAATTTAAAGTGCAGGCATATACGCGCTGCGAACGCTGCGGTCGTCCCCATTCGGTATTGCGTAAATTCAAAATTTGCAGAATTTGCTTCCGCGAATTGGCATACAAAGGTCAAATTCCTGGCGTTAAAAAAGCAAGCTGGTAAAACTCAAAGTTTCGGGAAGGAGGTTTACAACACATGGTTATGTCCGATCCAATTGCAGATATGCTTACACGCATTCGCAACGCTAACGTTGTTCGTCATGAGACTGTGGAAATTCCGGCTTCGAAGATCAAGCGCGAGATCGCTGAGATCCTCAAGAAGGAAGGCTTCATCCGTGACGCTGAATATATCGAAGACAGCAAGCAAGGTATCATTCGCTTGTTCCTGAAATACGGCTCCAACAATGAGCGTGTTATCACAGGATTGAAAAGAATCAGCAAACCAGGTCTTCGCGTTTATGCGAAAAGCCAAGAAGTACCTCGCGTACTGGGCGGCCTCGGCATCGCGATTCTCTCGACGTCCAAGGGCGTTATGACAGATAAAGAAGCTCGTCAATCGAAAGCTGGCGGAGAGGTTATCTGCTACGTTTGGTAATATCGATTTTTAAAGAACGGAGGTGCACAACATGTCCCGTATTGGTCGCAAACCAATCACGATCCCTAGCGGAGTTAACGTAACACTTGACAACACATTGATTACGGTTAAAGGACCGAAAGGAACTTTGAGCCGTGAACTGCACAAAGATATGAAAGTAAGTGTTCAAGAAGACGTCATCAACGTAGAGCGTCCTTCTGACAATAAATTGCATCGCTCCCTTCATGGTACGACGCGCAGCGTCGTTCAGAACATGGTGAGCGGGGTAACTGACGGTTTCGTCAAAAATCTCGATCTCGTTGGCGTAGGTTACCGTGCGAACAAATCCGGCAACAAGCTGGTTTTGAACGTTGGTTACTCTCACCCGGTTGAAATCGAGCCGGCAAATGGCATTGAGTTCGAAGTGCCAACCAACACGAAAATCATCGTAAGAGGAATCGATAAAGAGCTGGTCGGTGCTACCGCAGCTAAAATCCGTTCCGTACGTGAACCTGAGCCGTATAAAGGCAAAGGGATTAAGTACGAAGGCGAACGTATTCTTCGTAAAGAAGGTAAAGCCGGTAAGAAGAAATAAGGCAGCTTAAGAGTCTAAGCTGAACCGATTGCTTCGACATCGATCTCGAAAGGAGTGACCTCGAATGATTACTAAAAGCGACAAGAACAAAGCGCGTTTGAAAAGACATCTTCGCGTTCGTAAGAAAATTCAAGGAACGGCTGAGCGCCCACGCCTCAACATTTTCCGTTCTTCCAAGCATATGTACGCTCAATTGATCGACGATGTGAAGGGCGTAACAATCGCTGCCGCTTCCACACAAGATAAAGAGCTGAAAGAAGGCCTCGGCAACGGCGGCAACGTAGACGCAGCAGCTAAAGTCGGTTCTTTAATCGCAGAACGTGCGAAAAAAGCCGGCGTTGTGAAGGTCGTTTTCGACCGCGGCGGATACTTGTACCATGGTCGTGTTAAAGCACTTGCAGACGCTGCTCGCGAAGCAGGTCTTGAATTCTAAACCAATCTACACATAAGGAGGTAAAAGACTTGCGTATTGATCCCAATACTTTAGAGCTGACTGAAAAAGTCGTTCACATTAACCGCGTTGCTAAAGTTGTAAAAGGCGGTCGTCGTTTTAGCTTTAGCGCACTTGTTGTTGTGGGCGATGGCAAAGGTTGGGTAGGCGCTGGAATCGGTAAAGCTTCCGAGGTACCTGATGCGATTCGTAAAGGTATCGAAGATGCTAAGAAAAACCTGATCCATGTTCCTATCGTCGGAACAACAATTCCTCACCTGGTGACCGGACATTTTGGCGCAGGTAGAGTTCTTTTGAAACCTGCTTCCAAAGGTACAGGAGTTATTGCAGGCGGTCCGGTTCGTGCGGTGCTTGAGCTGGCGGGCGTAGGCGACATCTTGACGAAGTCGCTTGGATCCTCGAACTCCATCAACATGGTTAACGCTACACTGGAAGGCTTAGAGCGCCTGAAGCGTGCGGAAGATGTTGCTAAGCTTCGCGGTAAAACCGTAGAAGAACTTTTAGGTTAGGAGGGATACCATGGCTAAGCAATTGCAAATTACCCTCAAACGCAGTCTGATCGGCCGTCCTGAGACACAACGTCGTACGGTTGCGGCACTTGGACTTCGCAAACTTCATCAATCGGTAACACAAGCAGACAATGCGGCAATCCGCGGTATGGTCAGCCAAGTGAATCACCTGGTCGAAGTTAAAGAAATCGAAGCTTAAGATTTGAACATATAGCTAGAGGAGGTGCAAACGATGAAATTGCATGAACTTACTTCTGTCCCTGGTTCCCGTCAATCCCGTAAGCGTGTAGGCCGCGGTATCGGTAGCGGCATGGGTAAAACGTCAACTCGCGGTCATAAGGGTCAAAATGCTCGTTCCGGCGGCGGTGTTCGTCCTGGTTTCGAGGGCGGTCAAAACCCGCTTTATCGTCGCTTGCCAAAACGTGGATTTACCAACCAGTTCCGCAAAGAGTATGCAACTGTAAACGTTGAGGACTTGAACAAGTTCGCAAGCGGTACGGAAGTCACTCCTGAGCTTTTGATGGAATCCGGCGTTGTTAAAAACCCGTTGAGCGGCATCAAAATTTTAGGAAACGGCGAAATCACGGTTCAACTGAATGTAAAGGCGAGCAAATTCTCCCAATCTGCGGTAGAGAAAATTACAGCTGCCGGCGGTAAAACCGAGGTGATTTAATGTTCCGTACCATATCCAATATTATGAAAGTAGACGATCTGAGGAAACGGATCCTGTTCACGCTGCTTGTGTTGATCGTCTACAGAATTGGTGCTTTTATTCCGGTACCTAACATCAACACAGAGATTCTAAAGCTTCAAGATCAAGCCAGCACGAGTGGAGTGTTCGCGTTGTTGAACACTTTCTCCGGTGGTGCGCTGTTCCAATTTTCGATCTTCGCGATGACGATTACACCGTATATTACGGCATCGATCATCGTTCAGCTGTTGTCGATGGATGTCATCCCGACGTTCACCCAATGGGCCAAAGAAGGCGAAGTGGGCCGCAAGAAGCTTAGTCAAATTACCCGTTACGGGACCATCGTGTTAGGGCTTATACAAGCATTTAGTTTTGCGATCGGTTTTAACCGGCTTTACACGGGTCTGGTTATTAACCCGAATTTCACGACATATGCTTTAATCGCCATCGTGCTCACGGCTGGTACAGCATTTCTGATGTGGTTAGGGGAACAAATCACCGAAAATGGCATTGGAAATGGTATTTCCATTATCATCTTCGCGGGTATTGTCGCTGCGATTCCGACAGGTATCGGCCAAATTTACCAAACGCAATTTGCCGATGCCGGAGATGCGCTGTTCCTTAATATTCTTAAGGTGCTGATCATTCTCATCGTCGTTATCGCGTTGATTGCCGGTGTCATTTTCGTTCAGCAAGGAGTTCGTAAGATCCCTGTTCAATACGCTAAACGCGTAGTCGGACGTAAAATGTTCGGCGGACAATCCACGCACATTCCGCTTAAAGTGAATGCTGCGGGCGTTATTCCCGTCATCTTCGCGTTGTCGCTGCTTGTATTCCCTCCAACCATTGCAAGCTTTTGGAGAGGGAATGGCGTCGCGGAATGGATCATTACAAACTTGAGCCATACGGCACCTCTCGGCATGGTACTGTACGTTCTGCTGATTATCGGCTTTACGTACTTCTACACGTTCGTGCAGTTTAACCCTGTACAAATGGCCGAGCAGATGAAAAAGAACGGCGGATACATTCCAGGCATTCGCCCGGGGAAAAACACGGAAGTGTACTTTACCCGAGTGATGACTCGAATCACCCTTTCCGGTGCGTTGTTCTTGGCCGCGGTATCGATTATTCCGATGATTTTCGCCGCAATCGCCGGTTTGCCGCAGTCGGTTCAAATTGGCGGTACTTCCTTACTTATCGTAGTCGGTGTAGGTTTGGAAACGATGAAAACCATCGAAAGCCAATTGATCAAACGCCATTACAAAGGCTTCATTAATAAATAGCAAATAGGTTCTGATAGTGAACTCATATAATACCTATGACGCTGACGAACCAACGTTCATCGGCGTCGCATGGGTTGAAGGAAATTCACGGTAACGCGAATTTGATGAGAGCTATCGGCACCTATTGTGCTGTTAGCATCGAACGATGCAAGTGGGGGAGGAAGTCACGGTGAATATCATCTTTATGGGGCCTCCTGGTGCAGGTAAAGGAACGCAAGCGGAACGAATCGTTGATGAGTTCCAGATTCCGCATATCTCCACCGGTGATGCATTCCGGCTTGCCATGAAGCAAGAAACGCCGCTTGGCGTCGAAGCTAAGAAGTATGTCGATCAAGGGTTGCTTGTACCGGATGAGATCACGATCGGTATTGTCCGTGATCGAGTGTCTCAGCCAGATTGCGATAAAGGATTTTTACTCGACGGATTTCCGAGAACGATCTCTCAAGCCGAAGCGCTTGACGGGATTGCCGCGGAACTTGGCAAAAGCATCGATCATGTGATTAACCTCGCGGTCGATCGCGATTTGCTGCTCGCCCGTTTGACGGGTCGTCGTATTTGTAAATCTTGCGGTGCAACGTATCATGTCTTGTTTAACCCACCTGCGCGTGACAATGTTTGCGACAAATGTTCGGGTGAATTGTATCAGCGTTCGGATGATACCGAAGAAAAAGTAGGGACTCGTTTGGACGAGTATATCAATAAAACCGCTCCTCTTCTGGAGTATTATCGTAACAAGGGAATATTGCGTGAGGTTAACGGTGAGCAAGAAATTAACACGGTCACTGCACAAATCAGTTCACTATTGCGAGGGCAAGCGTAATGATCATTTGTAAATCAGCAGCTGAACTGGAGTTCATGCGCGAGGCGGGCCGTATTGTGGCCGAGACGCATCGTTTGCTGCAAAAAGCCATTCAGCCCGATATTACAACGAAAGAGCTCGATCAGATCGCAGAAAACTTTATTCGCAGTCAGGGTGCAATTCCATCTTTTAAAGGCTACAATGGTTTTCCCGGAAGCATCTGCGCTTCGGTGAATGATGAATTGGTTCACGGTATTCCCGGTCAGCGCAAGCTGAAAGACGGTGACATCATCAGTATCGACATCGGTGCTCAATATAAAGGATATCATGGCGATTCCGCCTGGACATATGGCGTCGGCACGATCTCCGAAACGGCGAGCAAATTGCTCGACGTCACGGAACGCTCGTTGTTCGCAGGGCTGGCAGTAGCCGGACCCGACGTCAGGCTGTATACGATATCCAATGCCATTCAAAGATGCGCAGAGAATGAAGGATTTTCGATTGTTCGAGAGTATGTAGGTCACGGCATCGGAACGGAGCTCCATGAGGAGCCGCAAATACCGAACTATGGCATCGCCGGTCATGGACCGCGCTTGAAGCCGGGGATGGTGCTTGCGATCGAACCGATGGTTAATGTGGGTGAACGTTACGTCCGAACGCTTGAAGACAATTGGACGGTGGTCACGGTGGATGGCACACTGTGCGCACATTTCGAACACACCATCGCCATAACGCAAGACGGTTACGAGATTTTAACGTTGCCTGGTGCTTAGAAGCGGATGGAACCAACGAATGAACCTCATATCGGACAAATCGTAAGGGTGAATCGGGGACGGGATTCCGGGAAGTACGCCGTCATAATCGGCGTCGTAGACCAACGATACGTGTGGATTGCAGACGGCGGCAAACGGAAATTCGATGAACCTAAGAAGAAAAATCTCATTCATCTCGAGCTTCTTCCGGCAATTAGCTCCGAAGTGGCCGACAGTCTCCGCGAGACGGGCCGAGTTACCAACGGAAAGCTTCGATTTGCTTTGACTCAGGCAGTGAACCATTTATCGCACGATGCGCAAGAGAAAGGAGAATGACTGTGGCCAAAGAAGATGTAATTGAAGTTGAAGGTACAGTGATTGAACCTCTTCCGAATGCAATGTTCAAGGTAGAACTGGAGAACGGTCATAAGATACTTGCTCATGTATCCGGAAAAATCAGAATGCACTTTATCCGCATTTTGCCGGGTGACAAAGTGACGGTTGAACTTTCGCCGTATGATTTGACCAGAGGCCGTATAACCTATCGTTTTAAATAGATGAACTTGTAGCAAGAGAAGTTAAACCATATGCTTACGAAGCAGCTTTCCTCGCGGAAAGCTGAGCAAAATCCTTACGAAGTCAGTTTTCCTGCGGAAAACTAAGACCATGCTTACGAAGCAGCTTTCCTTACGGAAAGCTTTGAGGAGGTAACCACCATGAAGGTTAGACCGTCGGTCAAACCGATTTGCGAAAAATGCAAAGTCATTCGCCGCAAAGGCAACGTTATGGTAATTTGCGAAAATCCGAAACATAAACAAAAACAAGGCTAAGGAGGTGCTCGTTTAATGGCACGTATTGCTGGTGTAGACTTACCCCGTGACAAACGCGTGATCATCGCTTTGACTTACATCTTCGGGATCGGCAACACAACGGCTGCGAAAATCGTCGCTCAAACCGGTATCAATCCGGACACTCGCGTTCGCGATCTGACAGAAGACGAAGTGAGCAAAATCCGCGAGGTTATCGACAAAACGCTGAAAGTGGAAGGCGACCTGCGTCGTGAAATCTCGTTGAACATCAAACGTCTGATTGAGATCGGATGTTATCGTGGCGTTCGCCACCGCCGCGGCTTGCCGGTTCGCGGTCAACGTACTAAAACAAATGCTCGTACGCGTAAAGGTCCTCGTCGTACGGTAGCGAATAAGAAAAAATAGTAAAGGGGGGTAACGCTTAAAATGGCTAAACCTAAAAAAGTAGTTCGTACGAAACGTCGCGATCGGAAAAATATCGACAGTGGAGTAGCTCATATCCGCTCTACATTCAACAACACGATTGTTACCATCACTGACCCGCACGGAAATGCGATTTCTTGGGCAAGCGCCGGTAACCTCGGTTTTAAAGGTTCCCGTAAAAGCACTCCGTTCGCCGCACAAATGGCAGCTGAGTCTGCAGCGAAAGCGGCAATGGAGCATGGGATGAAGGCCGTAGAGGTCATGGTTAAAGGACCAGGTGCAGGCCGTGAAGCAGCGATTCGTTCGCTTCAAGCTGCAGGTCTTGAAGTAAACCTGATTAAAGACGTGACTCCGATCCCTCACAACGGTTGCCGTCCTCCGAAACGTCGTCGTGTCTAATCCAGGATCGCTAAGCCCGGGTGGTATAAATATCCAAATGGTGTCTATACTATTTGGATAGGTATACTGCACGTTTTATGCGTCTTAAGTTATCCAGAAGGAAACGACGTTTGAAGGAGGGTTTACAATGATCGAAATCGAAAAGCCGAAAATAGAAACCGTATCATTAAGTGATGACGGCACATATGGCAAATTTGTCGTGGAGCCTTTGGAAAGAGGCTATGGAACTACGCTCGGCAACTCATTACGCAGAATATTGCTGTCTTCCCTTCCGGGTGCGGCGGTTAATTCCGTTCAAATCGACGGCGTCCTGCACGAGTTCTCCACGGTTCCGGGTGTCATGGAAGATGTTACGGAAATCATCCTGAACCTTAAAGGCTTGTCACTTAAGATCCATTCCGATGAGGAAAAGGTTCTTGAGATCGACGCCGAAGGTGAAGGGGCTGTTGTGGCTGGCGATATTCGCGGCGATAGCGATGTGGAGATCTTAAACCCGGATCTGCACATTGCTACGCTGTCCTCCGATGCACGGCTTCACATGCGAATTCATGCGAACCGCGGCCGCGGATACGTATCGGCAGACAAGAACA
>Ga0257137_1000036_pt1 | contig 13802 bp, 13 predicted proteins | sample saktaT_19_FD_197254 | JGI IMG/M metagenome (GOLD analysis project Ga0257137, IMG submission 197254) | Metatranscriptome of saline water microbial communities from Sakinaw Lake, British Columbia, Canada - sak_2010_1_5_50m (Metagenome... | ecosystem: Environmental > Aquatic > Non-marine Saline and...
AATAGAAAAGATAGAAAGCCAGTTTAACCTATCTTACAGCAGTATATTAAACCTATATGAAAAATATGGTGAGCGAATATATGACGTTTGCGAAAAAAGTCTTGGCAATTATCAAAGCATCAAGATACTCAGAGGCATAAGCCGCTCGCTGGAAAAAGCGCAGTCACAGCAGGAAGAACTTGAGGATTTGGTCTGCATACATGACGGAGATCTAAACAGAATACAGGAATATAGGAATCTTGAGAGAAAGCTAAAAGAAGAGGAAGACGCCCTAAAGGCTCAGAGACGGTCAGGCAGAAATAACAAACGCAAAAGAAAAAAAGAAAACAAAATTAGCAAAAGAGCCAGCAAGATACATAATATGATGAAGTCCACAAAATGCTATAGATGCAGAAATCTGAAAAAGTGCCTGCAAGCAATACGAAAAAAAGAGGACTATAGCACTCGTATTATCGAACTTTCACAAAGGAAAGGGTTTATCGAGGAATACCAGAAAAATCAAATAAAAAATAGGCTTGACTTATTAACGGAAATCGGTTATAAAGATCATAAGGGCTTGTTGCCGCGAGGTGTGATAGCATCACAAATATACGGCTATGAACTTCAGGTAACCGAGCTATTTTTCGACGGTTTTTTTCATAGGCTTGACTCTGATTGGATAAATGTTCTTGTTGCGGCTATTGTTTTTGAGTCCAAGCGCGATTGTTGGTATCGGATGATTGATAAGGACATTATCAGCCCTGTTATTTCAGAGCCTCTTGGCAAGGTGAAAAGGCTGATTGAAATAGAGAACGAATTTGGCATACAGCCAAACCTTAAAGAACTTGATACAAAACTGAGCTATGCTGTTTTTGAATGGAGCAGGGGATGCAGTTTTGAGGAACTTATGGAATATACTGACACTCCTCCCGGTGACCTTGTTCGGTATTTCCGTTTGGCAAGCGATTTACTGCGTCAGATAAAGAGAGTTGTGTCTGTAGATGATTCTCTATATAGCAAGATAAATGATTGTATATCGAGGATAAACCGTGATGTAGTAGATGCGGAAAAGCAACTCCGCGCAGGCTAATCCGAGGAGCAATAAATGGATGCCTATGCAAAGGTCGTGTTGGTAATATTTATCCTGATCCGCGTGTTTATTGCCGCTGGTCTTGTATATCTCATTTATTATGAGGTTAAGGGATTAAGAAAAAAGCCAAAGGGCATAGGAAGGGATACTGAAGATTATGGAAATGAGGGTGGAAAGCACTCTGATGACTCTGCTTGATGCCGAATCCAGAGCAAGGGAAATCATCGAGAAGGCAGAACATGAGGCTAGGGAGCTTAGAGAGCGGACAAGAAGAGAAGCCCAGCGCATAATAGGTGAAGCAAGGACCCATGAAGGTCAATCGCCTGAGGATGCACCTGAAAACAACAAGGCAAAAGTGGAAGCCATCCGCAAGGAAATATTGGGAAGCACTGAAAAAGATATTCAGCATTGGGAAGAATTATTTGAGCAAAATCACGATGAAGCCGTTGATTTTGTTTTGAATAGAGTAATATCCGGCAAGTAGTGGTTAACCAGATTAATCTTTTAATCCAATTTTGGCTTATCAAAACCCCTCTGACTCCCCTTTATCAAAAGGGGAGAATGTCGTTTTCCCCTTTTGAAAGAGGGGAGTGGAAGAATTTCTTAATATGATGACATATTCAGCTCCATATTCAAGAATGCGTGCTTTGAAGGGAGACCTTTTGACAAAGCAGCAAATGGAATCTCTTACTCAAGCGCCCGATCTCCAATCAGCAATATCCATCCTTAGTCAGACCAGCTATAATGAGCAGATCCAAAATCTAGCAATACCCTCCCAAATAGAACACGGACTCAAACAAAACCTTATTCTATCATATACAAAAATTTTGAAATTTATGCGGGGAAGGTCAGCGCATTTCATTGAGGATTCGCTTGGACGCTTTGATCTTTATAATGCCAAGACAATCATCAGATCACTTATAAAAGGTATAAATATCTCAGATAACTCATTTCCTCAAATATATTCACTTGGCAAATATCACAAAATGAGGATTCAGGAGGCTATGGAGGCAAGAGACCTTGCAGGCTTTGTTGAGGTTATGAAAAACACCCCATTTGCGAGTTCACTAAATATAGGATACAGCCAATATGAGTCGGAATCAAATCTTTTGTCGCTTGAAATTGCCCTTGATCTGGGTTATTATTCAAGACTACAGGAGGCATTTGATTCTCTGGGACCATTTGATAAAAGCAAGGCAAAAAAGCTAATAGGTATGCACTATGATATGATAAATATCACGTGGATGTTGAGATTCAGAGAGAATTATAATCTGACTCCTGAACAGATCTTCCAGTATATTTTGCCATACGGTTGGAAATTTAAGCCCCTAGTATTCTGGAAGATAATCGGGAGCAAAGACATAATTGAGGCATTAGGTGAACGTTACATGCACCCATACGATCAGGTATTGTCTTCTGCAGAGCCAGTTGATGGCAATCCGATATTGGGTGCAGAGATAGCCCTTATGAAATTTTTTTATCAGGAGAGCATAAAATCTCTAAGAGGTTATCCGCTTCAGATTGCGCCGATATTCGGCTTCTTTGTGATGAAAGAGATGGAAATCAGGGACATAACAACAATTTTGGATAGCAAAATGCTTGGTCTATCCCAAGACCGCATAAAACCGCATCTTATTACGATAAACTAATCAATATTTGGATTTGTATTATGTTTAAGCCAGAAAAAATGAGCTTCGTCAATATATCAGTATTGGATCAGAACTTGCCAAAAGTTCTGGATTCCATTACGAAGCTTGGTATAATGCACATAGTTGATAAGAGTGAGCTTCCATCAACATCTGGTATGCTTGGAGGCGTAAATATCCAGCCTGTGCAGGACAAGTTGGCAGAATTCAATGACCGAATAGATGTTTTGTCAAAAGCAATATCAACAGAAACTCTATTTCTACCTGAATTTGGCGGGGGAATGCCTGAAGATATTGAGATCGATCCATTCCGCATAGCAAACAAAATCGAGAGCGAATTGATACAAATGGAATCAGACGCTGAGTCTCTACTCAAAAGGATTGAGCAGTTGCAGATAGAGATAGACAAGCTCAATAATGATTCTGAAAAATTTTATATGCTTGAAGCCAAAGGGCTTGATCTGGATCATCTCAAAGGCATGAGATTTCTTTATTTTACATTCGGTGATGTGCCACTGGAGTTTAATCACTACAACAGACTTGTTGAGAGTTTGTCCAGAATTCCATGCCTGCTAATGGCTGGAGAAATTACAGGAATCAGACAGCAGGTGTTTGCTTTTTCTCTCGCCAAAGACATGGATATATTGAATAATGCTCTTGAGGCGGCATATTTCAAGAAGATAGACATCCCGCAAGACTATGAGGGGTCAATTGCTGATGTGTTGGACGAAATTGAGCTCAAGATATGGACAAAGAGAGAAGAGATAGCGGAACTTGAGCTTGAATTAAGAGGATTAAGAAAGGAATGGCGGGAACGTCTTTTCCAATTAAAAGCGGCGGTGTTGGCAAATCAAATAGTCGCAGAATCCGTAGGCAGATTTGGTAAGACAGATAATTCATATCTCATCAGCGGATGGGTGCCATCGCGACAATTAAAAAAGCTCTATACCGAGCTTGAGAATATGAAAATGCGCGGGTTGCTTATGACCGCAACGGATCCAATACCTGCACATGAATCGGAATACCATAAACCCAAAGTGCCGACAAAACTTTCGCACCCATTTTTCCTTAGACCTTTTGGTGGATTAGTCAAGACTTTTGACACTCCGAGATATTCAGCAATAGATCCTACTGTATTTGTATCAGTATCATTTTTGGCTATGTTTGGGGTTATGTTTGCTGATGTCGGTCATGGAAGCGTGCTTTTAATATTGGGCTTACTAGGAATGCTGTTGCCATTGCCGCAGTTAAAGAAAGCTAGAGGAATGTCTACATTTCTGGCAAGTTGCGGTATAGCGTCAATCATCACCGGCTTTCTGTTTGGCAACATTTTTGGGAACGAGGATATTTTAAAGGCTCTCTGGTTTTCTCTGGAACACATGGAGCCGAAGCACGTAGAGAAAATGCTTGCTTTGGGTGTATATTTTGGCATCTGGATGCTGAGTCTTGGTGTATCGCTTAATATTGCTCAGGCATTTAGGAGAAGAGATTTTAAGGAAGCGTTTTTCGGTCAATGGGGAATGACAAGCTTGATGGCATATTGGGTTGTGGTCTATATGCTAATTACCAAAAGCCAATTCTCGTGGGGAATAATAGTTATAATCATATTGCTTTTAATTCCCATAATTCTGAGACAGTCTGTGTATAACATGTTTAAAAAAGATGAATACCACATGCACGGAGAAGAAGAACATGGCGAAAGTTTTATCGAGTCTGGATTCCAAGTTTATGAGATCGTGTTGGGCTATTTGGCAAATACGCTTTCCTATATCCGTGTAGCCGCATTTGATTTGAGTCATGCCGGCTTGATGATGGCTTTCTATGCTCTGACAGAGCAAATGGGAGGCGGCGATAACATATTTTTATCTTTGCCAAGCAATATAATGGCAAATGCTTTTGTTATAGTCCTTGAAGGGCTTATTGTAGGGATTCAGTGCATGAGGTTAGAATATTACGAGTTCTTCTCAAAGTTTTTTGCAGGAGACGGGGTGGAGTATAAACCACTAAGTTTAAGGGAGGAAAAATCCTAATGGGCAAACTAAGGTCGGTTATTAAGGTAATAAAAACAGGCAATATGGCAATTTTGACACTTGCTACATTATTGGGAATTATGGCTTGCATGTGGATGTTTCTTAATATAGGCATAAACAAAGCCGTTGCAGAAGATACAACTAGCACGCATGAAGCAGTAGCCCAAGCCCAAGCAGACAATTTAAAATCATACGCTGGTTGGGGGCTTCTGGCAGCCGCTCTATCAACTGGACTTTCAGCAGTCGCCGCAGGTATCGCAGTTGCAATCGTCGGTTCAGCGGCTATGGCGGCAGTTGCAGAACGCCCGGAAGTTATGGGAAGGTCTATCATCTTTGTTGGTCTGGCAGAAGGTATAGCGATCTATGGACTCATTATCAGTATAATGATTCTTGGAAAGATATAACATATAATATTAACAAGCTGTTAAAATTGGGGATTCCGAAATCCAAAAGGTCTCGGAATCTTGAGCATTTTAAAAACAATAAACTTTTTGTATTGAAATGAAATTTTTCCTTATTGGTGACGAATATACGGTTCTTGGCTATAGCCTGATAGGTATAAAGGGTGTCGTTGTGAGGAACGAAGAAGAGGCATCCAACGCCCTTAGTGCGGCAACTCAGGATGAAAATCTAGGCATAATACTTATTACTCAGCAAGTTGCATCTTTGATCCAATCACAGGTGGATTCTGCAAGATTGGGGATGTCAATACCTGTTGTTCTGGAGATACCGGATAAGCAGGGACCTATTGAGGGCAGAGAATCGGCTATGAATATAATCCGCAGGCTTATAGGCATCAAAGTTTAGTTGAGCTATTTGAGATGGATCAATGGAATACGGGATTTAGGTAGGGCTTTCTAATTTTCCATTCATGCACTCGGTCGTCATTCCCGTGAAAACGGGAATCCATGATTTTGCAATTGTTCTTTTATGTCTGGATTTCAGCCTCCGCTGGAATGACAGCAAAAATTAAGAAGCCCTGGGGATTTAGGAAGGTATAAAAATGGGTAGGATTGGAAATATTGAAGCCCTTAGAGATGAGATACTGAATCAGGCAAAAGAACAGGCTACTGCGGCACTTGAGAGAGAGCAACGTATCTCAGAGCGCGATCTGAGTTATGCAAAGGAAGATGCCGAGAAAATAAGGGCGGAATACCTTGCAAAACGTAAATCCATAGAGGATGGGGAAAATAGGAAATATAGATCCGCGACAGAAATGGAAGCCCGAAGAATACAATTGCAGAAAAAGGATGAGCTTGTATCCCGTCTATTCGATGACATCGAGTCAAAGTTAGAAGAGATGCGCGGATCAAAAACCTACCTAGAAATTGTCAAACGTTCCATAATGGATGCTGTTTCGAGTATCGGGAATGACCTTTTGGTTGAATATGGCAAGAATGATAAAGGCGTCTTTAGCAAGAATGCAAAAGCAAGCATCCAATCGGATATATCCAAAGCACTCGGAAATGATGTCAGTCTCAAATTCGTGCAATCTGAAGCAGATATACCGGCTGGTGTTATTATAAAATCATCAGATGGAAGGATGATAGTAGACAGCTCTTTTCCAAGCCTGATGAAAGGACTCAAGGAAGAAATGAGGGGAAAAGTATCAGAGATCTTGTTGAAGGAATAGGTTTTTCAGAACCTATTCCTATTGGAGTGGTAATAAATGGCAGAACGTGAAGGCATAGTTTTTAGAATTAATGGTCCGGTTATTGAGGCGAAACAGGTCACCGGGATCTTCATGGGAGATATTGTTGAGGTTGGCGAGGAACGCCTGATTGGTGAAACTATAGGCTTGGAAGATGATAGGGCTGTAATACAGGTATATGAAGATACGGGTGGTTTGCGTCCGGGCATTAAAGTTTATGGAACAGGTCTGCCATTGGCTGCGGAATTGGGTCCCGGCTTATTGACAAACACATTTGACGGTATTCAGCGTCCACTTAAGCTTATTCGGGATCAGGTTGGCAATTTCATTACTCGCGGTGTAAGAGTATCCTCACTTAACAGAGAGAAAAAGTGGCATTTTGAGCCGAGAATCAAGATTGGCGATACGGTACAGCCAAATACAATACTGGGCGTGGTTCAGGAAACAGAAGTCATCGAACATCGTATCCTTGTTCCGCCCAACGTTGAAGGTGAGATAACCTATATTATAGATGAAGGCGATTATACAATAGAGGAAACGATAGCAAGAGTTAAGACAGGGACAGAAGAAAGAGAATTGCAGATGTATCACCGTTGGCCGGTGCGCGAAAAGCGAAGCGAACTGCCAAGACTTAGTCCATCAATTCCGCTTATTACAGGAACACGAACACTGGACTTTCTTTTTCCAATCGCAAAGGGCGGAGTTGCGGCTATTCCCGGCGGGTTCGGGACAGGCAAAACAGTTCTCCAACACGCTCTTGCAAAATGGTGTGATGCGGATATAATTATCTACATCGGTTGCGGAGAGCGCGGAAACGAAATGACGCAGGTTCTTGAGGAATTCCCGGAGCTTATTGACCCGAAATCAGGCAAACCACTTATGGAACGCACTGTCCTTATTGCGAATACATCAAATATGCCAGTTACAGCACGTGAGTCAAGTATCTACACAGGGATCACGATGGGCGAATATTTTAGAGACATGGGATACCATGTTGCCATCATGGCTGACTCAACGTCGCGATGGGCGGAGGCACTCAGGGAAATATCGGGCAGGCTTGAAGAAATGCCCGCTGAAGAGGGTTTCCCGGCATATCTCGCTACCAGACTTGCAGAATTTTATGAAAGAGCAGGACTTTTTGATGCAGGCGATGGCAAGCGGACTTCCGTTAGCATTATTGGTGCTGTATCGCCTCCGGGCGGGGACTTTTCCGAGCCTGTAACGCAACATACAAAAAGATTTATCAGATGTTTTTGGGGACTTGATCCGGAACTTGCAGGCGCAAGGCATTTTCCTGCTATAAACTGGACGGATAGTTACAGCGAATATATGGAGGATTTGTCTCCATGGTGGTCAGAGAACTTTGAGATACCTTGGCATGAATTGAGAGGAAGATTTTTGGAGCTTTTGCAGACGGAGCAAAAGTTACAGCAGGTCGTCAAACTTGTTGGTCCTGATGCCCTTCCTGATTCCGAAAGACTTATACTCGAAACTGCGAGAATAATAAAGATAGCATTTTTACAGCAGGACGCCTTTTCTGAGATCGACTCATTCTGCGTTTCAGGAAAGCAACTGCTAATGGCAAACACGATAGCACATTTTTATGACCGTGCCAAAGCGATCATTGACAAGGGCGCACCAATATTTACTGTAACTGGATTGCCTGTAATTCAGGATATATTGAGAATGAAGTCGAGGATATTAAACGAAAATCTTGATGAATTTGATGACCTGATTGCGACGATAGACGAACAGATGGAAGGTCTGGAGGAGAGGTATAAATAATGCAAGGTAAGGAATACTTGGGACTATCGCAGGTCTCCGGACCCATTGTGATCGTTAGAGGAGTCAACAATGTAGCCTTTGATGAAATGGTCGAGGTGCTTGACCCTCAAGGTAATGTCAGAACGGGTAGGGTTCTGGAGGTCAGAGATGACATGGCGGCAATACAGGTATTTAGTGGAACGCGCGGTCTGTCTATTGAGTCCACAAGGGTTAGATTTGCGGGTCGTCCACTTGAGCTGGAAGTTTCAAGGGATATGATTGGGCGAATATTTAATGGACTTGGCGAACCTATAGACGGAGGACCGAAGCCCTTTGCCACGCGGAGAATGAATATCAATGGTATTCCCATAAATCCAACGGCAAGAGAATATCCCCATGATTTCATTCAAACGGGCATATCTGCGATTGATGGTCTTAATACAATCGTCAGAGGACAGAAACTACCCATATTTTCTGGTAGTGGCATGCCGCATAATATGCTTGCACGTCAGATCGTCAGGCAGGCAAGACCGGGTGGAGAAGGTGCTGAAAAAGAGGAATTTGTCATTGTTTTTGCCGCTATGGGAATCAAGCACGATGATGCAGAATATTTTAGAAAAGGTTTTGAGGAAACGGGAACGCTCAATAACGTTGTTATGTTTCTGAATCTTGCAGACGACCCATCTATCGAGAGACTGATAACTCCACGATGCGCCCTAACAACTGCCGAGTATCTGGCTTTCCATGAGAATATTCATGTTCTTGTCATCTTAACTGACATCACCAATTATGCAGAAGCGTTGCGCGAGATCGCATCTGCGAGAGAGGAAGTCCCAAGCCGTAAGGGCTATCCCGGATATATGTATAGCGACCTTGCATCAATGTATGAGCGAACTGGACGCATACATGGAATAAAGGGGACAATCACTCAGTTGCCTATCCTCACGATGCCCAATGACGACATAAACCATCCGATACCAGACTTGACAGGATATATTACGGAAGGACAGCTGGTTCTTAGCCGTGAATTGCAGATGAAAAACATATATCCCCCATTTAATGTTCCTAGATCGCTCTCAAGACTTATGAAGGATGGTATTGGCAAAGGCAAGACGCGTGAGGATCATCCACACGTACAGAGTCAGCTCTATGCGGCATATTCCAACGTGCAGTCTGTCAGATCGCTGGCTTCGGTTATTGGTGAAGAGGAGCTTTCTGAGATTGACAGGCATTATCTGGAATTTGGCGATGCGTTTGAGAGAAAGTTTTTGGGTCAAGGACCAAACGAAGATAGGTCAATTGAGGAAACTCTTGATATCGCGTGGCAGGTTGTTTCGATTCTGCCCAAAGGCGAACTGCAAAGAGTCAATGAAGAGGAGATTGAGAAGTATTATGTCGAGGCTGGAAGCATGGGTGAAGTTGGGCTTAAAAGCTTTGTTTAGTGATATTTACGTCTAATTTATAGACATATTTAGCGAGAGAAACATTTGGTGGTTTTCTCGCTAGACGAGTTGTGCTATTTTTACACACCCCCTAACCCCCTCTCAAGAGGGGAGTTTTGGACACTTCCCGTCTTGAGGATGGGTGAAGTTGGGCTTAAAAGCTTTGTTTAGGACTCGTGATTAGACAACTTCCCTATTTTACGGTTTTTGTTTATCGCAAAGATAATGTTTTAAATCTCCCTCGCCCCCTTTTCCAAAGGGGGAATTGAGGATTTTCCCTATTAGGGGAAGTCCAAGGGAAGAAATAATATAAATCATCTGGCGAGAGAAACATTTAGTGATTGGGCTTGATACTATACCAATTTATCATGGAAAGGTTACGAAATGCCAAAACTTGGCGTTGCCCCAACAAGAAGCAATTTACTGAAAACGAAGGAATCTCTTCGTCTGGCACAAGATGGTTACGATCTTCTTGAGCAGAAGCGTGAAGTTCTTTTCATTGAATTGATGCAGATCATCCATAGCTTGCGTCAGCTAGAAGAAGAGATGACAGAGAAATCTGCGGCGGCTTTTAATGCTCTGGAATCCGCCATGTTGTCCATGGGGCATGACTCTCTTAACTGGGCATCAATGGCAGTTTTGGGTGAAAGGTCAATGAGCATTACCCATAGAAGCGTTATGGGTGTTCCTATTGTGAATCTAAGCGAGATAAAGGAAACCTATGTTGGTCTTAAAGCCAGCATGGACGGAACAAATTCGGCTCTGGATGATGCCAGCAAAAAATTTGAAGAGCTTGTTGAAGTGATCTACGCATGGAGCGAGATCGAAATATCCGTATGGAGATTGGCAAACGAAATCAAAAAAACCCAGAGAAGAGTTAACGCCCTTGAGAATATATTTATCCCAGACTATCAGAAGACTATCAAGGGTATCGAGGAAGTGCTTGAGGAAAGCGATAGAGAAGAATTCATAAGAAAAAAGAAGGTTAAGCAGTTTATTCGCAAGAAAAGAAGTGCTGAGAAATCATCATAGTGTGTTGCTAACATTTTTTACATCAGTGTGATTGGAAAGACGCATGTTTGAGAGAATAATATTGCCCATAACAGGCTCCGATGAATCCATCGCCGCCGCTAAATTTGCTATAAAGCTTGCGGTGGCTCATAAGTCCCAGATATTTGCCATGACTGTTATTGACACATCCATCGTTAGGCAGATAGCACGCGCTTCGGGAAAGACACCGGGAGAAGTTGAGATAGACCTAGAGGAAGATGGCTGGCATCATCTATATTATGTGGAGGAACTCGCAAAGGACAATAATGTCAGAATCAATCTGATGATGGAACAGGGCTTGCCTCAAGAGCGAATACTGGCAAAGGCTAGAAGCCTTAAAGCTGAACTTATTGTTCTCAGCCAAACTAGCAAACGCGGAACTGCAGGAATATCTACCGACAGGTTTGTGCAATATATCCTAGAGCAATCAACATGTCCGGTGTTGATAATTAGATAGATTTAAGCCTATCCGAAAAATCTGGATAAATAGCAGGTATCTTGATGGGTTCTTGATAAAATGACTCGGTTCCCGTTGATGGAGCAATAGACATTTATAGATAAAGATTGTCTCCATAAGTAATGTAACCGAAAAAATCAGATGTTGTTGTGTCTGAGGGGTGAAATTACCCATTACACTCTTTCTTCTATCCAAAGCTTTTTATAAGACCCTTATTGGGTATCCAAATCCGAGTTACTGCCAAATAAGCAGAAACATCCTACCAAAAATGCCAAAAAAAGCTCTAACCACATTTTTATTGCTTATTTTGTTTTTTACTAATATCAGTTTGCAGGCACAAGATCGAGCACCAATCAGGATTGTATCTGAAAGATTAGTTTCTAGCGCAAATTATTCGCCCTGGTTACCTGAACCCATCAAAGTTGGTCCAGATGGAAAAAGGCTTGCGCAAGTTGGCTATAAGCAATTTTTGATTCTTGATGGAAAGATATATGGAAGGGAATATGATAACATCGGAACGCCCGTTTTTAGCCCGAATGGAAAGCGTGTCGCACATGCCGCCGAACTAATGGGAAAACAATTTGTGGTGGTTGATGGGATGGAAGGTAAACGCTATGATATGGTAAAAGAAGAAGGACTAACATTCAGCCCTGACAACCAAGGAATAGCCTATGCGGTAGGGATTGACGACAGATTATTGATGGTTGTGGATGGAAAAGAGGACGCACAATATGATGCTATAGGCATTCCCATATTCGGTCCTGACAGCCAACAAATTGCCTACGCCGCTGAATCCGATGGAAAGCAGTTTGTTGTTTTAAATGGAATTGAGAGCAAGCATTATGATGAAGCAGGAACCCCGGTCTTTAACTTTGATGGTAGTAGAATGGCATACGCCGCAAGGTTAGAAGATAAATGGTTTATGGTGGTCAATGGAAAGGCGCAAAAGCAATACGACGGAGTTGGCGCTCCAGTCTTCAGCCCTGATGGGAAAAAACTGGCATATATAGCCCAGCGCGGCAATAAGCAACTAATGGTTATTGGTGGGAAAGCAGGCGAAGAACATGACGCGATTTTGAGTAACGTAGTCTTTAGTCCGAATGGGCAAAGAACAGCATACGCAGCACAGGACGTGATGCAACAATTTATTGTTGTGGATGATTCTGTTGAGTATCTCCATGACTCAATAGACGGCGGAAGCCTGAAATTCAGCCCCAATAGCGAAAGGCTCGCATATATCGCTCAATCACACGGTAGATGGAGTGTGCTAGTGAATGGGGTGGCTGGAAAGCTCTATGATGTGATCGGGGAAGATTCACCAATTTTTAGCCCTGACAGCAAGAGAATCGCCTATGTATGTCAGCTAGATGAAAAATGGCTTGTCGTTCTTGATAAAAATGAGGGAAAATATTACGAAAATATAGAAGAGACGAGTATAGCATTTAGCCCTGACAGCAAGTATCTTGCCTATGCCGCATCCTCCGGTGACAAATGGTTTGTGGTTGTGAATAAAAAAGAGGGCAGAAGATATGATGGCATATTGGAGGGCGGAAATATTTCTTTTGAGGCAAATAACATGATTCGGTATGTCGCAGAGCGAAATAACTTTATATATGTGATTGAGGAGCGATTTAAGTAAAGAGGAGGATTAGGAATGTCATTTGTACCGACCTTTGATGTAGAGGGTGTCAGCATACCAAAGGCTTTGATTGGCATCAACAGCCTGCTTGGATGGTCGCATACAAGTCAGGGACGCGATGAATGGATAAAAAAGCATTTTACCGCACAACGCATAGCAGAAGTTTTTGTTCACTGCATGGAAATGGGACTTCACGGAGTGCTTGGACCTGTATTTCCAAGACTGCATGAAGCCATCAAGATTACTCAGGATATGACAGGCAAGGACATGCTTTTTATAAGCACGACTTTTGGCGGCAAGGAAACGACCTCAGAGCAAGCAAAAATGGCAAAGGAAGTTGGATCGCCTATATGCTGTATTCATGGGGGATGGACTGATGGCTGGCAATTGGAGGATGGCAAACTTGTGGAATTTGAGCGCTATCTTGCAATGATAAGGGATGAGGGATTGATCCCCGGCGTTGCTTGCCACAATGTTGAGCGTTTAAGAATCGTGGATAAAGGCGGATACGACTGCGCTGTGTTTGTAACTCCCATAAATAAGCTGGGTTTTTATATGAATCCATCACGTGAGGACGCACTAAAGGCAGTAAAAGAAAGCTCAAAGCCAGTTATTGCAATAAAACCGTTGGCTTCGGGAAGGTTCGATGAAGGTCAACCAAAGGAATGGCTAAAATGGGTCATTGATACTCCGGGAGTATCATCTATGGTGATAGGTTTTATGAGCGAGGAAGAAGCGACAGAGGATATTACAGCGTTGAAAGAGATTTTTGGTTAAGAATTCGGCGAGATTGGTTTTTGGATTTATTTGTCACCTTAAAATCCCCCTAACCCCCTTTTCAAGGGGGAATAGGAATATTGGACACACCCCTGATACTTGTTTGCCAAATTGCTTTATTCAGGAAGGAACTGTCTGCCATAAGGTGATTTACTGCCATTCTATTAAATTCTGTAACGTGCAATGAATTGCACTACTACAAACAAATTTATATTCGCCAACAATATGGCTGATCAAACACTAATAGAAGGAGAATTCCTATGTTTAAGAGCGCATT
>Ga0257137_1000051_pt1 | contig 12500 bp, 15 predicted proteins | sample saktaT_19_FD_197254 | JGI IMG/M metagenome (GOLD analysis project Ga0257137, IMG submission 197254) | Metatranscriptome of saline water microbial communities from Sakinaw Lake, British Columbia, Canada - sak_2010_1_5_50m (Metagenome... | ecosystem: Environmental > Aquatic > Non-marine Saline and...
CCGTAGCCTTTCGCTCTGGAGCCTGCGCTGCAAGGTCCCTTACCATAGTAGCCACTTCAGAGGCACGCTCAGCACTACCCTTGGTAAAGTCCTTGACCAGGGTATCTGCCTCATTGGCTATGGCAGCCACCGTAGCCTCGCGCTCTGGAGCTTGCGCTGCGAAGTCTCTTAGTATAGTTGTCAACTCAGAAGCGCGCTCGGCATCTCCCTTGGCGAACTCGTTAAGCATAGTCACCACTTCACGCCGGCGCTCCTTGTCACCCTTCTGCAATTCCTGTATCATCCCCATCTCTATTTCCTCCTTTTTACAAGTTGTGTCATCTTTATGAGATTACTAACCCTTCGGGGAAGCCAAGGTCGAGGCACACCGTAGACTCGGGTTACTTACCCCTTGCCTTTTTCTTTCCTAGCCATTGGTAAGTGGGAACCCACCCGGTGGTCAACACAAGCTTGCCTCGAGCCTCAGCTTACCCAAGGGTTTTACCGGGAATCTGCCTAGGCGGCTGAGGCTGGTAGCAGCCCAACGGCCTCGGCATACTTGAGAAAAGTGTCTACACCAGCGACCACCACTCTGGCCTCTACAGCCAGCAGTTCGATGCCCACCAGGCTGATGCGAACCCAGGCATCTACCACGATGCCCTTGTCCAGTATTCGGTCGACAACTTCGACCAGACTCGAGGATGCAATTGCCTTCTCTACTGCCATTTGATATTACCTCCTTTCCTCAAGAGTAAGCATATGCCAAAGGCAAGATGAGTGAGTGGTTCCCTCGTTCACTGCCCTCACCTGTTGACACCCAGGTCAGGGGCCCGAGATATGAAGATAGCCTGTGCTTCATACATTGTTTTTGTCTCGAGCAGGTCTTCGGTATCTCGGGACGCCAAAAAAGAATGTGCCTTCCCGGGAAATTTCCCGAGAGGCACGCGTACAAAATGCACTAATTACTGGCAGATCAATCAGCTCCGTTCCTGTTAACCTTAGGCTTGTGTCTTGCATTCCCATTTTGAGACGCCTTCATCCATAATACTATCGGCAACCTCGCCCAGACTCAAGGATGCAATCACTTTCCCGACAGCCACTCAGCCACCTCTTCTTTTGCGGGTTCCATGCTAAAGGTAGTGGGAAAGGCTCCCTTTCTTTAATCCCAGTATACTCTAGGTCACTCGTGTCTCCACAACCCCCGTTTGGGTAATTTTTCAAACGTGGCGATTTCTTGTGTGGCGACGTCGGGGGGGGGCACACCCCCCAAACGGGTTACCCCGTTAGTCTACCTTTACAGCTTAGCAACCTGCTGGCCACCAATTCACTAGGCATTCGCATTGCCTCAAGTCTTAGTAACATGCTTGGTCCGACTCAAACTATACCTCTTCATCTGTAAAGGAATCCACAAGGCCAGCGCGCACGGCTTTCACAGCAGCCTGTGTTCTGTCGGAAACACCCAGCTTCAGCATAATAGTCTGTACGTGCTTTTTGGCAGTGTCCTCGCTAATGAAGAGCGCTTGGCCGATATTCTTGTTGCTTCGCCCCTGGATCAACAACCGGAGCACGTCGTGCTCACGAGGGGTCAGTTCGCCCAGTGCTGTGGCGTCTCTAGACTTTCCCTTAAGCTGGTCACCAGCTGCATCAGATAAACTCACCACAGCCTCGCGCAGGAGACTGGTCTTGACGAGCATGCCGCCGCTGTTGACAGCCCGGATGGTGTGGATGAGGAGGTCTTTTGAGGCGTCCTTGAGCAAGTAGCCGCCAGCCCCAGCTCTAACCGCATCCACCACGTAGGCGTCGTTATCGTATATAGTGAGCACAATTACTGATGTGGATGAGAGCTGGCTCTTAATGCGCCGGGTGGCCTCTATGCCATCCAGCTTGGGCATACGGAGGTCCATCAGCACCACATGGGGCTGGTGCTCGTTGGCTTTCTCTAAAGCCTCGAGGCCGTCACCCGCTTCTGCTACGACCTCGATGTCTGTAGCGGTGCTTAGCATGGTGCGAAGACCTTCACGCACCACGGGGTGGTCATCTACCAGCAGCACCTTTATCTTATCCATGCTGTTCCCTGTAGCTACTGGAAGGTATCTCTACCCGTACCGTGGTTCCCTGACCGGGATTACTCTGGATATCACAAGCTCCCTGCAAAAGCTCAGCCCGCCTGCTCATGCTTAGCAGCCCGGTGCCATGCCTCTTTGATATATCCCGGGGGTTGTAGTTAAATCCAATACCCCAATCTCTTACCTCAACTTTCACTCGGTCATCTGCCGTGGATATCCTGACGCTGAGGCGCTTGGTATCGGCATGTTTTCTTGTATTGGTTATGGCCTCATGGATGATCCGATACAACCCAGTTTCGACATCCTGGGCAAGCCTGATAGCATCAGTCTTAAAGTCCACTTGCCATCCCGTTTCTTGCTCCAGTTGTCGCATCTCCTGGCGCAGCGTCGGAACAAGGCCGAGGTCTCTCAGGGTTGCTGGCTGGAGGCTATTAATGACCTCCCTCGACTCTTGGATAGCCTGCCTTACTAGAGCACTTGCCCTAAGAAGTAATTGCCGAGCTTGGTGAGAGCCCTCGGGTAAGGCGGTCTCCGTGGCCTGGAAGTACTGGAAGGCTGAAGCCATGGTCTGGGTCACTCCATCGTGAACATCGAGACAGATGCGCTCCCTCTCTGCCTCCTGAGCATTAAGAGTGTCCCTGATGAGGCCCCGCATTTGCTCTTCCGCTCGCTTGCGCTCGGTGATGTCCTCTGCCACACATACGATCCCCTGAATCTTGCCATCATCGTCGCGCATGACTGAGCCTGAAAAAAGCACAGGTATTTTAGTGCCGTCTTTTGACAAGTAGGCTTTCTCTACATTTCGAATAGAGCCTTTTTTAATTAAGTCCTCAATCCCTGACCCCTCAAGTTCTTCTTCTTCTTCTTCTTCTTCTTCTTCTTCTGCAACAATCTTTCCGACGGGTTGGCCGATGATTTCTTTTTCTTCATAACCCAAAAGCGCGCAGGTGGCAGCATTGACGGTTTCAATGTTGCCCTTCGGCGAAACGACGATGAGGCTTTCGGTCATGGAACGGATGATATTGTCAGCATATTCTCGTGAGACTATTTCATTTGTTGATCTTTTATCCTCAGTCATCTCGTCCCTCCAGGGCTTACTCGATTCGCTACTGGCGGCGCTCCAAATGTGGAGACAAAAAGGTCGTACAACCGCTTCTCTTCGTGCACGTAGGAATTTCCCGCCACCAGAAAGCGAAAGCCACAGGTTTCACGCCCGAGATATTGCGCCAGAATTTTGTTTTTGGTCGGTGCCTGCAAATGTTCCAACAACCTCTTTTCTAAGTTCTTCGACCGCCCTATATAAAAGATGACACTGCTCCCCTTGGGATAGGTCACCTGTCCTTCCCTGAGACATAGCTCATACACCCCGGCAGCCTGCGGAACACGGAGGGCAATCTCCTTGATGGTTAAGGGATAGACATTAGAAAACGGGACTGCCAAGTGCCAAAAGTCCTGACTCCGGACATGGGTTGGTGGGATACCTATTTCTCGGCGGATGGCCGAGATATTACGTCGCGTGGTAGAGATAGCGAACCGCCTATGCAAAAGTCCTTGTAGCTGACAATCATCGTAGGGGCTCTGGAGTACTCCATCAATTATGTTGCGGCTCTCTTCATTCAGAAGCGCACGTAAGGTCTGTTTGATCCGGTCTCGCCGGTTTGGCAGCAATACCTTGAGCGCCTGCTCTGAGCCATCCGGCAACCTGATGCTCAGGCTGGAAATGAGACGCGAGAGCCAAGAGTGGCAAACGGGCAGTGCGTAAGCACCTAAGTTATTCATACTTTGGTTCATCCTCTTTGCTAGTTCAACCTGGGGTAGAGGCTTGAGATGGAGAATGTCCCCGGTTGAAAGATAATCCTTTTGTTCCCTGGCAATAGTTTCCAGGAGACGATGGGTGAGAGCATTGCGCGAGTTGACCCGGCGAAGTTGATGTAAGAAACCTTTTTTCAGCAGTGCCATCGGCGAAACGGCGCCAGAGACCCCAGTCCATCCCGTAGCACCGCTGAAAATAAGGGTGACTATATCGTATCCTGTACTCGTCATACCCCTGCTTTACGTATTCTCCGATCATACCGCCCTTTCTAGTCGGAGGCCGCAAAAGAGGGTCAAGTTTTGAGAGGTTCTCTTTCCACACCCATCCATGTTGCAGCCATTGCTCAAAAAGGGGGTGACTCTCTACCTGTTCCACAAAGGTAAAATATCTCCAAAGCGGCTTCTCCAGCAATTGCGCAAATATAATTCTCCCGATCAACTTTCATCTCCTATGCTTTTCGATTGCTTGCCGATTGGCTGTTTTATAACTAAATATTGTTTTAGTTGCATTTTCCATAGCTACCGGCTTTCTTTAGACAGTGGGTTATTTAGGCTCACTGTCTATTTTTATGCTCAGCGACCTAACTTGTGTCGTGCTATGAAGCGAAATCCCTGTCCGCGATACCCACTAAAACAATATTTAGCTGGTTATTGTTACAAGGATACTCCTTCTGCCTCGAGGTCTTCGTTTTTCCTTATTAGTTTTATTTCTACTCGCAATTCGTCTTACTCGCTCCCAGGGGTACGAACCTTGGAGTCAGCCGTACCATGAGCAATACTCTTAAAGATACTGAGGACCCCAATGACAGTACGCTGCACCTCAACAGGCTCTTCAGATAACACCTTAGCTACATAAGGGTCTAGTTTCCCAATATGCATCTCGCTCTCAACCGCGGTGGCAGACTGAGGGGACAAATAGTCAGCCAAGGTAAATAGCTCACCCTCAGCAAAGCCCAAAGGCTGGGCAATCTTTTTTAGAATACGCGCCGATGGGAAACGCCCGCCATTTTCTATACGACCCAGATGGGATGAGGATACACCTGACATTTGACTAAGCTGCCGTAGCGTCAGCCCGCTCATAATTCTTTGCTGTTTAATTAGTCTACCTAGATTCCCCATGTTGTTAGTCATGGCTAACTACCTTCTTTTACAACATAGAAAAGGTCATCAAGTTTGTGTCCGGGGAAGGCTTTTACTGCACCAACGATGAATCCCTGGTTAATGTGGCGTTTCCCCTGTCTTACCCGATAAAGCTGGGACCTTGATATGCCCATAGCTCGGGCTAGCTCAGATATGTTCGCGCATTTGGGGTTGTGCAATTCAAAAACTCTAGTCCTTAGGACTCTTTGTTTCCTGAAGAAAGTCATCTACGTCCTCCCGCTTAAATCGCCTATCACCCCGCGAGCTAATACGGTATGATTTTAGTATTCCCTTGTTGCTCCAACGCCTGACAGTATTATTATGGACGCCGAGGAGATGAGCTACATCTCTTGTGGTGAGCATAACTTTAGACTGGAGGTCTGGCTTTTGTAGTCTAGGCTTCGGCTTGAGAATTTGCCCTACCCGCTGCTTGGTTATACCCAATCGGTGCCCGACCTCGGCATAAGTAACCCCAGTCTCTCTTAACTTAACTACCTCATCATGCGTATTTGTGGTCACTCTCACCCTCACGGTGTCGCCAGCCAGAAACAATTTGCCTTAAACGCTTCAGCAGCCCCTCCTTGAATTCAGGGCTCGCGGCTACCGGCTTATATACCTGCTTAAGTAACCTTCTTATATTGTCTTCTCTATTGAGACTCATCCCGACTCACCTCTGTTTATTCTCTTTTTCAGTATTACTCTATCGTCCTGCGGCTCTATGACGTAAATCCTGTCGCCTATGATAGCGATATTCACCCAGTGGTTGCCAACGGGCAGAACCTCCGTGGATAAAATGTAACCGCTGCCAAGAGCCCGTTGCTGTAACATAAGAGCAAAGTTAATGCAATTAAACTCGTCGCTGGAATACTCCCTCTGGTTGGTGTCATCGTTAGCCAGCCAGACCTTGAGTTCCTCTATTGAGCTGAAATGTCTCGGCTGCGCCTCCTCTAATTCCTGTTTTAGGGACAGCAATTCGCTTTCCCGAGCTGCCAGTTGGTCTTCAAGAACAGCGATACCGTTTTCGGTAGCAAGCAAGCCCATTCTAGTTTCCACCAATTCACTGTGAACCTGGCCCAAATACCAACCTCCCGTAAGAAAGGCCACTAGAAGAGCAATACAGATACCGATTAACAACTTGCTCATTAAAGTTTCCTGCCTTCACCCCGGTCCTACTGGTGTGCAAATCCAGTCACTGAGTCCCCAGTTCTGCCAGAGAGAGGATCTGTCTCTTGTTCACCGCTATAAAGCCGATTCCTGACTCACTGCTACCACCTGCCAAGGGGCATATGTCAACATTTGTCAGGGCAAAGAACCTCAGTTCCGCGTTCAACAGCACATCCACTACGCGCTTCCTTTCGGTGCACTGTATCTGGCCGGTCAGGGTATATAGCGGCATATACAGCTTTACCGCTTTAGTAGTTGACTTAGCCATATAGGGATAAACCTTATGCCCAGCTTCACTACCAAGCCCTCTATGTTCGTCTCCGATTTCCTTTAGAAAGAGGATATTGGCCTTGTTAATGTGGGCCGATTGCACCGCTGCCTCTGTTCCATCTGGAGTGCGTATGTCAGCTTCGCTGACAAGTAAGAACTCATCACTGTTGAACGGTATGCCGTTGAGGAGGTCCAAAAGCCGCCGCTGGCTAGGGCAAGAGACATATCCAGTGCAAATGTGGGTGGGCGTATATATCTGCACCTTTGCCCCTTTCTCCCCAGTCTTCTCTAAAGGTTGAGCCATAGTTTTTATTTCCATCTTTAATCCCTCCTTTCCCTCAATTTTTGCAGGCACTCAGGACAAATTCCGTGGGATATTCCTGTTTGCCCCTCACCAGGTTTTCTCCTTATCTCCTTGCCACACCAAGCACAGACAACTACAAGTTCTCCCGGCTTAGGCTTGAATAGCCTGCCTGGATTCTTTCTCTTATCATTAGTCATTCCACTATACCAACGCCGGTGTATTCCTCTCGGCCACCCGGGCGGCTTCCCTTACCCGGCTCCAACGCAGCTTCATTTTCCGGGAGTGAGCCTCACTTGAGCTGATTCCACCGGCTCTCAACCGCCTACGAATAGTAAGTTCATTACAACCCAACATTCGAGTAATATCCTTAATAAGCAGGTTACTATGATAATAGAGGTCAAGGACTCTCTCTATGGTTATGTCCGGGCGGTAGAGGCGAGACTTCTTTGCTAGCCCGGCCTCTCTGGCGACCTGGTGCACCCAGGCTCTTGAGCAGCCGACAACTTCCCCTATCTCCCGATAGGTCATATCAGGGTGGACAGAGAGTAGGTCCATTATTAGATTTCTGGTCGACATGGCTGCTTTTCTCCCCCATGGCCGTACTACACAAGTTATGTTAGTCGCCCTTTCCCCAGCGTGAAAGGTGATACGGTGCCAATGCGAAACATCTTGGTACCGCACTTGGGGCATACCCCCTGGGTTGCCGCCCGGCCATTCTTCATGGTTATCGCCTTAGGCTCCTTCATCTCCCGCTTGGTTCGGCATTTCACACAGTAGGCTTGCATGTTCTACCTCCTAATTTATGATGCGAAATACAGCGCAATAACCTCCAGAGCCTGGTCTTTGGTTATGACACCGTCAAAGTAGTCGACGACGGCGTTGAGTGCTTCGACCTTGGAAATTGCCCCATCGCCATCGACATCGTAGACCATGGGGTCAAACCCCACCGTCACTGAAACCTCAGCCGCCTTGGTTTGGTAGCTCACGGTGATAGTAGCATCGCCCCCACCCACCCCAGTGATAACCCCAGCGGCGCTCACCGTAGCCACAGAGAGATCGCTACTCTCGTAGCTTGTCTCAGCGGTAACATCAGCGGTAACATCAGCGGTGCTGACATTGCTGTAGGTAGCGGTAACCGTCAGCTGCTGGGTCTCATCCACCGCCAGACTGATTTCTGTTGGCGAAGCCACAATAGACTGCAGCTCAACTCCAGGTGTAGAGGTTCGTAAGCGAATGGCTACATCATAGCCGTTTTCAGACCCCATGTCCCACCAAATGTGACCTGGGCCTTGTTGATTATAATATGTCCGCCCAGTCTCATGACTTGGATTTGCCGTATCGATGGGAATGGGAGACCCAAAATTGGAATTGGTAAACTTTACCACGGCTATAACATCATCACCACTGGTCACCGCTAGAGGCAAGTCCAGCGCTACCGAATGGTAGCCAGCCTCACTGAAGCTGTTATTCAGCTTCTGAGCCAGCAGGTTGGTCAGTGCCGTGCCATCAAAGTCGTCATAGATATATACATCAACATCAGTGATAACATCTGTAGTCCAGAACTCCGCTCGGGTGACGTGGGTATTGCTGGAGGGGATAAAACTAGATAGGCCCCAGGCGGTGGGGTACTCCTCCCCCCATCCCCAAGAGTCAGACCAGCCCCCCTCGTCGTAAAACATAATCCCACCACTATTATCATAATCCTGCCAGTCATACATAAATGAGGAGTACATACCGATGCTAGCCGACAAGTAGTCGATGGTAAAATAGCCTCTCTCCGTACCGTGGCCGCAGGTGCCTCCCCAGTCAGTGCCCCAACTGTTCTTCACGATCCAGCCGCCGCTGCCCCCAGCATGAGTGAGGCTGTCATCCCAGCCGACAATCAGCACAGCATGGTTCGGCTGCCATGGTCCATCGTAGAAGAGCGTATAGGAACCATCATAGCTACCAAATTCCTCATACCAAGAAGTGCCCGGGACACCGGCATATATTGCAGTGTAGACCGGACCATGGGCTTGAATGTAGGCTTTCAGTACGCTAGTGCCGGGCATCACATTGCCACAGATTATCCTCCAATCCAGCAGTGTCTTCTCATAGGGATCCGTGCCTTTGCAGTCGACATCGCCAGCCACATAGGGGTCGTTTGATTCCAGCACCGTGCCTTTTTTGGAGAACAAATTTGCCACTTTAAAATAGTTCCCCCCGGAGCAACTGGTGCCACCGTTAATGTCGGCAGTCTCATACCAGTTGCATTCCTTAGCATGGTTCTCAGAGAAGTCATAGGTGCCAGCACCATCAATCAGCATCTTGGATTCAATATTCCCGATAGACGCAAAGGCGTAGCACGAGCCACAATAGCCCTGGTCTCCCACCGGGGTGACCTTGCCTTGTGTGCGCCAATCCCAACTAGTTGGCAGGATATCACCTTTCGGGGATTGAAACACAAAGCTATCCGGCATTCTCTGCCCGGTCAAGTGAGATAGATCCATCGGTGGTGGTATGAAACCGGTCCTGGGAGATAGTAACACTTGCACCGATAGCCTCGGCGCCATCTCTCCTTGGGACTCTTGACCCAAGCTGGGAAGGCCTTGGAGAAGCAGCCCCAGCATTAGGAACAAGCCTACGGCAATAAATATGAGCCTTCTTATTCTCATTGCACTTTTCCAGACGAAGTGTGGGGCTATAAGCCCCACACTTCTTAAGTTTAAGTCTTCCGGCAAAATCCCCTTACTCCGTCACCACAAAGGTATCTGTCTCCGTAGGGGTCATATTGCCCAACTCGTCGGAGGCCCAAGCCTCAACGGTATAGGTTCCCGCCCAGCCGGGCACAAAGGTGAGGCTGGCCTCGTCATCGAAACTCATTACATATTCGATGATGTCCTCATACTCCGAGTTCGAGTTAGAACTCAACTCCTCGGGATAAGGACTGGAAACCATGAACATTACCATCTGCACACCATCATCGTCAGTGGCGGAGACCGTTACCGTCACTGGATCTCCCAGCGCCACGGTAGCGGGCACGGTAATGCTTATTGTTGGCGGTGGGTTTGGCGGCGCACCGGAAACATAGCTCACGGTCACCACATAGTCGCCAGCCCGATAGCCGTAGACCGTTAAGTCGTAGGCTCGGCCAAGCGGACCATCAGCCGTAATGTACTCCACACCACCGTCCCAGCCGCTATAGGCGAAGGTGTCATCCTCGTAAGTACCCGTCGTCGAGTCTGACGAGTCAATCTCACCATGCCAGCCAATAACGAAGGTATCGGCATCATAGAGGTTGAGGTCAAGGTCGGCAGTTGCCGAGAGGGTTATCTCAAGCTCGGTTACCCCTGCCGGTATGGTGGCTAGGAAGGCTGTGTCGTCTTGATCCAGTGTGTCGCTGAATTCCAGCTCTACCTCAGGGGGAGGTTCAGGAGTAGCACTCACCTCTATATCGATATCGCCAGCAATGGTGGACGCATTCAGGTCCTCGTCCTTGATTGTCCCGCTGAAGGTGTAGGTGTCCTCCACCGTTGATGCTGTTACCGTGTAGTCAAAGGTCACCCCATCCCCGATGAAGGTAAACTCGACCGTGCTGCCATCCTCAGTAACGATGACATCGGTTGAGTCGGTGCCCACATAGCTAAAGCCAGCGGGCAGAGTCTCCACCACCTGGCCGAAGACGCCGCAGCCCGATGCCACAATGCCGACATCGAAGTCGGCTCCCGGGGCTACCGAGGTGGGTAGCGTCCTGGTGGCCGAGGCCCCGTCTGCGGAGGCAACAGTTATACCGGTATCGCCGCCGACGGTGGACGCATTCAGGTCCTCGTCCTTAACTATGCCGGAGAAGCTGTAGCTTCCCGCAGTCGTTGACGCCGTTACCGTGTAGTCAAAGGCCACCCCATCCCCGATGAAGGTAAAGCTAACGGTATCGCCATCCTCAGTAACGGTGACATCGGTTGAGTCGGTGCCCACATAGCTAAAGCCAGCAGGCAGGGTCTCCACCACCTGGCCAAAGACGCCAGCGCCTGATGCCACAATGCCGACATCGAAGTCGGCTCCCGGGGCTACCGAGGTGGGTAGCGTCCTGGTGGCCGTGGCTCCGTCTGCGGACACAACAGTTATACCGGTATCGCCGCCGACGGTGTACTCATTCAAGTTCTCGTCCTTAACTATGCCGGAGAAGCTGTAGCTTCCCGCAGTCGTTGACGCCGTTACCTCATAGTCAAAGGTCACCGCATCCCCCATGAAGGTAAACCTAACGGTATTGCCATCCTCAGTAACGATGACATCGGTTGAGTCGGTGCCCACATAGCTAAAGCCAGCGGGCAGAGTCTCCACCACCTGGCCAAAGACGCCAGCGCCCGACGCCACAATGCTGACATCGAGGTCAGCTCCCGGGGCTGCCGAGGCGGGTAGCGTCCTGGTGGCCAAGGCATCAGGTGCAGCCACTGCTATTCCAGGAATAACCAAAGCTACTGACAGCATAGCGACTACAATTATGGAGAGAAATCTCTTGCTTATCGTTTTCTTGTTCATTTTTTCTCCTTCGAAAGTATAGGGGAAAGTGGGGAGGGTCTTGGTTAACCCCCCCCCCCCCACCTTATCTCCCTACTTTCTTATCCCATGTACTCGACTATGACTAGGAGTGCTTGCGCTTTAGTCATCCCACCACTAAAGTAGTCGGCAACAGCAGTCAGAGCTTCTGTCTTGTCAATGACTCCATCGCCATCGGCGTCATAATTCATGGGGTCAAACCCCACCGTCACCGAAACCGTAGTAGTCTCGGTTAGGTAGGTCACGGTAACAGTAGCATCGCCCTCAGCTACGCCAGTGATAAGTCCAGCCTCGCTAACTGTAGCCACAGAGGTGTCGTTGCTCTCGTAGCTTGCCTCAGCGGTTACATCAGCCGTGCTGGCGTCGCTGTAGGTAGCGGTGACGGTCAGTTGCTGGGTTTCATCCACTTCCAGGCTGACCGACGCTGGTGAAGCTGCGATGGACTCCAGGGTTACTGCTGGCGCCGTGCAGATGGCGAACATGCTGCCAGTAAGCTCCTGGATGGTGGGACTGGTTGGCACTGTAGCCGTCTGGTCCTTAGCCAGCACCCAGATGTAGCCCTCGTAGCTATTGAATCCTTGGTCAGAGCACGCATCCCAGGTTCCGCTAAGCTCGTTCCAGAACTTGGCTACAGAGTCGGCAGTGACCCCTTCTGTGTAGAAGGACACGGTCACTGTGCTGGTGGCATCAATGCCAGCATAGGTTGCCACGAAGGCATCGTAGAAGCTGGCATCAGCCAGAACAGCCTTGGGTGACTCAGTATACTGAGCTAGCCCGACAATATTAGCAGCGGCAGACCCTGTCCCACCAGCAGCCGCCTTGATGCCAACCGTCAGATGCTTATCGAAGGTGCCGCCGGCCGCCTCGGTATACTCCGCGGTCAACTCCACCGGAGCGGTAAGGTAGAAAGTGGTAGTGGTTGTTCCATCTCCCGTGGTATCAGTTGCCGTTGGCCCAGTGGCAGTCCCCCACCAGTTGTGCTTGGCGTTGAGAGTGCCACCAGCGACGTCATTATTCACCCCTTTGGTATTCCCGGTGATGCTGTTGAATACCAGGTCGACATTAGTAGGGGAAGAGGTGCTTTCGACGTAGACCGAGTAGCCAGTATTGTCCTTAATGCTGTTCCCATAAATGAGGACAACCGGGTCGCTGGTGTGGATGTTGATAGCGCCCTTAGTTGCCACCGTCGAGTTCTGGATAGTGCTCCAGCGAATGGTTATGTCGCCTGC
>Ga0257137_1000054_pt1 | contig 12428 bp, 11 predicted proteins | sample saktaT_19_FD_197254 | JGI IMG/M metagenome (GOLD analysis project Ga0257137, IMG submission 197254) | Metatranscriptome of saline water microbial communities from Sakinaw Lake, British Columbia, Canada - sak_2010_1_5_50m (Metagenome... | ecosystem: Environmental > Aquatic > Non-marine Saline and...
AAAATTCCTTGACATAGCATTATTATTAAGTTATGCTTTTCAGGTCTGATTCAGATATTTCTCTGAAAAAACGGTCTTAAAGCAATAACTCGTGAGGAGAGAATCATGGCAAAGAAAAAAGATAAAGTAAGAGTCGGTGTTATAGGTCCCGGCGGGGCTGGGAGTGGCAGAACGATTGAATTTGCGCGGAGAGATGACGTTGAGCTTGTCGCCGCCGTTGATACCAGAGAGGAAGCTTTTGACAGGCTTGAAGTAAGGCTTAAGGAATCTGTTGAAGGTTATGATCCGTCAAAAATCAAAAGATATGTCGGCGAGTACGAGTTCACACAGATGATTGACAAAGAGGACTTGGATATAGTCGGCGTATTTTCGCCACATTCGCTTCATGACATACACGCAAAATATGCCATGAGGAATGGCGCAAGCGTCATTGTTGAAAAACCTATGGCAAATTTCGTTGGTGATGCCATAGCCATGCACAAGATTTCATTCGGCTATGGAGTGAATCTGGTTATCCATTATCAAAGGCATTTCTCCGATCTGTATATCACAGCCAAAAGTCTCATTGAAGAAGGCATCGTTGGCGATCTGGTAGGCTTTGAGGTCTATCTCGCCCAAAGATGGGGCGGTGGCGGATGGCGTGGTGATCCCAGATTCTCCGGTGGCGGTCAGCCAAACGATTCTGGAAGCCACCTTCAGGACATCTTCCTATGGATGACAGGCTTTTTGCCAACGTCAGTTTATGGAAGCACTTCTCTTGATTTTGAGGACGATAAAGGCAACATCATCAAAAAGCAGGTCGAGATTGACTCAAACTCAAAAGTTACGATGGATAACGGCGCAAAAGGCGAGATAGACATTCATGGGAACACAAAGATCGGCTTTGATGAATGGGTTATCCTGACTGGAACAGCAGGAACGTTAAGCATAAAGGGTGGAAAACTGCTCTATAAAGCCAAAGGGAAGAGAAAGGAAGAGGAACTTGCTCTTTCACCAAAACCCGAAGGTCATCCAAGAAGCAATATAGATAATGTTATCGGTCTTGTGAAAGGCGATTACAAGGTCAATTATTCTTCTGGATTAAATGGTATCAGGACAAGCTTGCTAACAAACTGTATCATCCTTGCCGGTAAAGGTCCAAAGGAAAAAAATACAATCTCATGCGACAAGGTTCTCGAAAGCGAAGGCTATTCAAGGGATTACGTCAAACAGCTAATTGAGGAATCCCACGAAAATAATATGTTCTGATCTCCCAGAAAGATATATGGGAAGGGCAGCTATGATTTGGTTCATAGTTGCCCTTTTTTCTCTATCCATGGTCGCCATAAAGCAAACTTGAGATATATAGCACACAATCTCAATGCGAATGTCAGAAAGATAAGGCAATAGATAAATATGGGATTGTGCGTATAATTGTGGAATATGGCGAAGCAAACACCCAAAAACATTGCAGGGGAAGCATAGAACTCGCGATGAAATATCTGTGGCACTTCCCTTAGGGAAATATCTCTCAGTAAACCGCCGCCCACAGCCGTAATCGTTGCTAGAAAAATGATTGCAGAAGTGCCAAGTTTGGCTTCGTATGCTTTCTGTGCGCCGATGAGGGCAAAAGTTGACAAACCTATTGCATCCACGACAATCATATACTTGTTAATTTTGTAAAAGATTTTATAGGTAGCGATTGAAAAAGCATATCCCGCCAAGCACACAAATACATAGTTGTTATCATGGAAATAGAAAGGTATGTTTCCAAGAATAAGCTCTCTGAGCGTACCGCCACCAAAAGCAGTTAAAAAAGCGGCAACAAAGATACCAAAAATGTCAAATTCCTTTTCGATAGCAACATGAGCGCCATACACAGCAAAGGCAAATGTACCTATCAGGTCAAGTATGTAAATCTCTGTCAGGTTTGTTGTCTCTCCCAATTGGGAATGCTATAAGCCCTAAAATGCCATGCGTCGCCAGCCTTTTTTATCTGCGCTTCTCGGTGGCAGTCCCAATATTTCGCGACCCTTATCAACGTAGTAGCGATAGTTTTCTATGGGCGTTCCATTGGGTATCCTGTGATCAAGCCCAAAGATCATTCCGCCTTCCCGCATGAGTGGCTGCATCTTATATTCAAGCTCCTTTAATATCGCCTCTTTTGATGAGCGCAGGACGTGTTTATCAATCCCGCCAAGCATAGCGAGACGTTTCCCGTATTTCTGGCGTATCTTGACAATATCCATCTCCGCCGCAGGCTCCATTGGATACATAACCGTCAATCCACACTCAAGAAAGGCGTCTGTGACCGAGTTCATGTTTCCGTCGCTGTCCTGCTGGAATATCTTTGTCCCTCTGGAACTGAGCATGTCCCAGACTTTGCGATAATAGGGCTTGATGAATTCCAATATCTGTTTGGGTCCGACTAATGCACCCGATTTACCAGCCATATCCTCATGGACAGAAAGCTGATCTATAAGCAGTTTATCGCTGATACGCTCAAGAACCTTGAAGGTAGTATCCCCGATGGTATTCAATATGTCGTGCATAAGTTCAGGCTGTTCATAATAAGCTGTGCAGGCGACGCCTTCACCCATCAATTCTCTTGGGATGTCAAATCCGCCGGGCATACCTGACACAACTAAAATTCCCTGTGCTTGAGCCTTCTTTGCATTTTCAACTGCGTCCCAGTTAATTCGGGATTCGCTGAACTCAAACATAGGTTTTAGTTTCAACCAATCGTCCATGTTTTTGACAGGGAAGTCCAAAGGTAATGCGATTGTTGCGATGGACTTAACGAGTTTGACAGTCCTGCCGAGATAATCACGTTGAATGATATATTCATCGTTTTCCTCGATAGTTACCGTTTTTTTGCCCACCGATTGCACCCGTATTTCCCCCGCAACCCATTACCGGAACATGATCCCAGTCAAAGGCGACCATGTTGATTTCATCATCTGTTGCCCCTTGAGCCTTCCATTCCTTATCCAAACCGATCAAGGGACCAAAAAGCTCAACGAACATCTGCCGCTCAACACGACCAAACGTCATCAATTCAAGATATTCTTCTCTGCTGAATTTCATGTTTATATTGCACCAATTTTATAATGTTAATATGCATTATTTATGCTTCCCCCTTTAGCAAAGGGGGACTTAGAGCCAATTCCCCTCTTGGGAGGGGATTAAGGGGTGGGTAAGAATTTATAATTTCCACACTTAACACGGAAGAGCCAAAAATATTGCACAATAATAAAATCAAAACATTATTACCTATTTCGGCTGTAAACAATCCCACAAAGCCTTATAATATCTCATAACTCTTTCAGGATCAGAACTTCCGGCGATCTCCGCAAGGCAAAAGCCTTTATAGCCTGAATCGTTCAATAGCTTGAACAACTCAGCCCAGGGATAGGAATTCCATAGCTCGTTTATATGCAACAGACCGATTCTGCCTGTCAAATAGCTAAAATTATTCTTGATTGACCCGTCCTCAACTTCCCCACCGTTTGAATTCCAGCAGGCGACGACGTTATCGCAATCAGCGACATCAAGAATCTGACGGATATATGGAACATGGCTTGTCCCTCCACCATGCACCTCAAGCCTTATCTCAATATCATAGTCTTTGGCAAATTTGCCAATCTCTTTTAGGGAAAGACCGATCTGCTCAAGCGTTTTCTCAACAGGCACTTCCTTTGGCAAGCCATTGGGTCTGACTTTGACACCTGATGCGCCGACATCCTTCGCCAACTTGATATATTCCTTCGTGCCCTCAATATGTTCCTTAACGACCGCCTGATCCGGCGAATGATACTCAAATGCGCTTCCAAGACCGACAAGCGTTACTTTTGAATCAGCGAATTTCTGCTTAACAACCTTACGCTCATCAGCCGATAGGTCAACCTCAACCTTGTGAGCATGTGTCGTCCTGAGTTCCACACCCTCAAAGCCCGTCTTTTCGCACATCTCTATAATTGTGTCAACATCCCAATCTTTTGCCATGTTGTAGGTTACAAGACCTAGCTTCATAGTTCAGTCCTCCAATTACATAAATTTTGGGTGCCTGAAGAGCACTTCATCCAATTTAGCCTCACTGACTCCCGCCTCTTTGAGTATCCTTTTTTGCATAGAAAAATCGCCGAATTCAATGATCCTGTGCGTATCAGTCCCAAGAGACAGCTTCACGCCTTCATCAATGCACATCCTGATAAAGTAAACATCAGGATCGGGATAATTATGGCTGTTTATCTCAAGGGCAGTTCCTGTTTCCTTTGCTTTCAATATTATCGGGCGCGCAACCTCTCTGGGAACTTTCTTTTTATGAGCCTTGAATATGCGTGTTGGATGCGCCAGAATATCAATGTTACTCTCCAGCAACATCATCGTATAGTCCATAAACTCGGTGAGCATGATTTTTGGGCTAAAACCATTTCTGACGCATGGAAGCCAGTGTATGCCACCGATCAGGATGTCAAGCCTGCCCCGATATTTTGGATTCAACACCAACTTGCCGTTCTTCGCCACATCCGCCTCAGTCCCCACAAGCAGTTTTATGTCATCCCCGTTCTGCTGAAGGCTTTTCCTGTGTCCCTCAATCATCTCAAGATAATTCTCAAAATTTGAATCTCCTGTTTCTGTTGCATCAAGAAACAGGTCATAATTCAATATATACTCATATTGCCATGCGGCACTACCACTGAAATATTGGTGATGGGCATGATCCGTTACAGCGAAACCTTTGATGCCCTTTACTTTTGCCATCTTTATCAGGTTATCAACAGTAAGTTCGCCTTCATGGCAGTATGATCGTGTTGTATGTGTATGATAATCGTAATCAAAAACCATTCTTAGACCTCAAAATTTAAGACTTTTTCTCCAATACCAATATGTGATCCTGAAAGATCGGCGGTCTTGGCGACTGCCATTTTCCCTCACCATCAGGTTTAACTTCTCCCAAGTCGGTTTCATCCCCGCTTTGTGGATCCATATAAAAGGCACGATAGGTTACATTCGACTCAATACCCTTAACCAAAGCTCCTGAAGAACCGGGAATATAAATAACACGGGCAATCTCAGGCACACCTGCGCAGTAGGGGGCGCGAACATTTTCCTTTGTCGCATGACCCTCCACCCAATCAGAACGTGGCTCAAACTGCCACCATGGATAGCGCATCAATAACGCTTTGCCGATTCCGATCTGCGCAGAACCCGGCAGTTTATGGGCATCTTCCCATGTTGCATTGCCCCACGACATGCCATGCGGAGATGGTCCATAGGGTTTCTCTTTGGTGTTGACCTGCCAGATGCCATTTGCGCCGTAAGTATGACCACATGCGCCGCTCAATACGCATGACCAAAAAGCAAATCGCTGAACGTCCTGCAAACTCGACCCGCCTATGCCCTCATAGCATACCTCACTGTCAAAAACAGGCATCTTCGGCTCAATTGCAAGCGAATCAATAACCTGTTTTACCGTATTCGGCATACTATTCCACCCGCCATGCCCTGTCTGGAGCATATCAAGGTCTATGACAGATCTGTCCTCAACCTGATTATGTCCACAGTCTGTCGGATGAATAGTTATAGGATGATGATAGGGATCAAGCTCGCGCATATATCGTGCTATCTCTGTCCAGCCGGATTTTGCTTGAGCGATCAATTCCCCCCTCTTATCGCCGGGAGCGAGATAATAGGGCATGGTCGCTTCACCAGCCAAACACCAGACTACCGGGAATGCACCGTATCTTGCAAGCAAATTACGCCAATGCTTTTTCAGCACATCAACCCCAACAAAGTCAATGAAATATCCCCAGCAACCCACAATACAGGGAACAAGACCAGATTTCACAAGCCACTGTATTTTGAGATCAGCCATATCAAAATACGATGGATTGATCTTACTGTAATCCCTATCCCATGGGAATCCCGCTTCATTTGCTCCTCTTTCGTCAAACTGATCCATATCGGGATACAAGCCAGCAACGATTTGAATAACTGTAAAGCCTTTCTGGATTCTATCAGCAGTTAGAAGCTGGAAGTCCTGTGGCCATTTTAGACGCTCTGTAAATCCCATCCACCATGTATCCGCAAGCCAGAAGAAAGGAGTTCCGTCCTGATGCTCAAGATGCCTTTTGTCTTTTGCAACCTTTAATTTGCCATGCCTCAAAAGGGTATTGTCGCCCTTATATGGCTTTATCTCAATTTTGCCTTCCTGTCCCTGCAAATCGTTATTTGATGAGTCTGAACATACGGTATTATAATGATAAGACCCGACCTTTGAGGCTGAATAACGGACTCTCCATGTATTATCGTCAGCCCAGAAAGTCGGAACTTTTTCTTCTATGCCATCAGGATCGGTAAAGATAACATCCAACTCAATATCGCTAAATGGATTATCATATACCTTTGCCGATGAAAATGACCACTCCATCGCGCAATTTTGCGTACCATATTTCATGATTATCCCCCCTATGTTTCCAGATTGCTTTTTTGTCGCCACTCAATAATCCTCTGTGCCACATCAACCATAGGTGCAACCAATATTCTATCCCTGTTTCTGTCAAGAAAATTGCATAGCTCGCGAAATGCAGACATTGATAATGACAGATTCCCTCCATCGTCAATTCCATGAATCGTCATTATGCCCCATTGCGATAAACTTGCTGTCCTTTCTGCCAGACCAACAAGCTCAATGCCTGACTTTCCCTCAACGGGCCACGACCAAAGATAATGAAGGTCGCATGTTGCTGGAAAATTGCCGAATGGAAATTCACCTATACCGCGTCCTGCTGGAAAATATTTGGCAACGATGGGAACATAGCTTTTTCTGCTTGAACCATGCCCCACATGATTATTATAGCATGGATAACAGAATGTAAAATCTTTTTGCTCTGGTATTAATGAGCGTATTCTTTTTGATGCCTCAACTATATCCCCCTCGATGTCATCAAGGGTAATGTTTTCTAGGCATCTGTCGTTTCTGTTGGGTGAGAGTGAGCGAGAGCAGATATGTGAGATGGTATGATTTCCGATCTCATGACCATTTTTGTGGACCTTAATCCATGGGGTAAGCTTTTCTGTCCATTCCGTTCCACTTGGGCAAACATAAAAAGTTCCCTTAAAACCAAGATCATCCAGAATGGGAATAGCCTTTTCGATTTGATTTGGTCTTCCATCATCAAAAGTTAATGACAATGCACCTGAGTAACCTTCAAGCCATAGGCTCCCTGACATTTTATAGGTCTCCTAATTCAGTTTTCGTGTCCCACCAAACCTTTATCTGTCAATTCCTTGACGAAATCAATGACATCTTCATCCACTTCGGGAGGAACCTCATCACAATCGGACTTTATTTCCTCAATTATATCATTAATAGTATGCTTTCCGTCAAGCCTTTTCCAGACAAAAACGCCTATGGGATTTAATCCTTGTGCATCTCCTGAATCGGGATCAAATAAAATTGCCCAATCATCAAATTCTTCTCTTAATACTATTATTGGATTTGCGATAGGTTTATCATCATTTGGCAAGAAATCACATCCCTTTTTTCGCAATTTATGATCCGTAATTCGCGGTTGTCACGAATTACGGATCACGTTTCACGGACATTAAGTTCCCATTGTCCATTCAGCAAGATATTTATGTTGTTCTTCTGTCAAATCATCTATCTTGATGCCCATGGAATCAAGTTTCAATTTGGCGATACGCTCATCAATTTCTTTTGGAACAGGATAAACTTTATTATCAAGTTCCTCGGCATTCTTCGCCATATATTCTGCACTCAAAGCCTGATTGGCAAAACTCATATCCATAACGCTGGCAGGATGACCCTCTGCGGCGGCAAGATTTATGAGTCTTCCTTCGCCAAGAAGATTGATCTTTCTTCCATCTTCAAGTGTGTATTCGTCCACATATTCACGAGTCCTGCGTTTTTTGGTACACATTTCTTCGAGAGCATCAATATCTATTTCAACGTTAAAATGCCCTGAATTACAGACTATTGCGCCATCCTTCATCACTTCGTAATGTTCTTTTCTGATAACATGAATATCGCCCGTCAATGTGACGAATATCTCCCCCACCTTTGCGGCTTCTATAAAGGGCATTATTCCGTATCCATCCATTGCCGCTTCCAAAGCTCTGAGCGGATCGATCTCTGTTACGATCACGTTTGCGCCCAGTCCCCTTGCTCTCATGGCAACTCCGCGTCCACACCAGCCATATCCACAGACAACCACAACTTTACCAGCAAACAGGACATTTGTTGCCCTGATTATGCCGTCAATGGTGCTTTGTCCTGTGCCATAGCGATTATCAAAAAAATGCTTTGTATTGGCGTCATTTACTGCTACAAGAGGGAACATAAGGACTTTGTTGGCTTCCATACTGCGAAGTCGGATAACACCTGTTGTCGTCTCCTCAGTTCCGCCGATTATCCCGTCTATAAGTTCACGCCTTTTTGAATGGATCGTACTAACCAGATCAGCCCCATCATCCATTGTGATCATGGGTTTATGGTCAAGTGCGCTTTTGATATGTTCGTAATATGTGTCGTTATTCTCGCCCTTTATTGCAAAGACAGGTATCTCATCATCTTTGACAAGAGATGCCGAAACATCATCCTGTGTGCTTAAAGGGTTTGATGCGCAGACAACAACGTCAGCACCACCGGCTTTTAGTGTTTTCATCAGCACTGCAGTTTCTGTTGTAACATGAAGGCAAGCCGACAGCTTGATACCATCCAATGGCTTCTCTTTTGTAAATCTATCTCTGATCAATCTAAGGACTGGCATATATTGTTCTGCCCATTCGATGCGCAGTTTCCCCTTTGATGCAAGGGCTATGTCTTTGATATCATAGTTCATTTTTGAGTGCCTCCGCAAAATCAGTAAGTTCCCAGGTAAATCCGTCTTCTTCGCGCCCGAAATGACCGTATGAGGCCGTCTTTTTATATATCGGTCTTCTGAGTTTCAGTCGCTCGATGATGCCTAATGGTGTAAGGTCAAAATGTTCTCTCACGAGTTCTACCAGCCTCGCTTCATCAACTTTGCCTGTATTAAAGGTATTAACCATTATAGAAACAGGCTCCGCAACACCAATGACATAAGCAAGCTGTATTTCGCATTTAAGAGCAAGCCCGGCGGCAACGATATTCTTTGCGGCGTGCCTTGCGGCATACGATGCGCTTCTGTCAACTTTTGTTGGGTCTTTGCCAGAGAAGCATCCTCCGCCATGTCCTGCGGATCCGCCATAGGTGTCAACTATAATTTTGCGTCCTGTAAGCCCTGTATCGCCATGAGGTCCGCCGATGACAAACCGCCCTGTTGCATTAATGAAATATCTTGTGTCTTTTGTAAGAAGGTTTTCAGGAACAACTTTCTTGATAACCTCCTCCATTATTCCCTCTTCGAGTTCCTTTTGTGGAACATCCGGGTCATGCTGTGCCGCAATGACGACGCCATGAACTTTAACTGGCATCCAGTCAACGTATTCAACGCTAACCTGTGATTTTCCATCGGGACGCAAGAAGCTCAGAGTGCCGCTTTTCCTTGCTTCGGCAAGCTGTCGCGTCAGTCCATGAGCAAGCATTATGGGCATTGGCATAAGTTCAGGCGTCTCGATACAGGCATATCCGAGCATCATTCCCTGATCGCCTGCCCCTGCGCGGTCAACCCCCATTGCGATGTCTGGCGATTGCTCATCAATGGTTGAGAGTATCGCGCAGGTCTCAAAATCAAAGCCCGCCTTTGCGTCATTATAGCCGACTTCCTCGACAGTGTTTCTGACGATTTTTGGTATATCAGAATAGCAATCAGCCGTTATTTCCCCCGAAACGAGAGCAAGACCTGTTGTAACAAGAGTTTCACAGGCAACACGGGCTTTTGGATCTTTGCCGATAATATCGTCCAAAATAGCGTCGGATATCTGGTCGGCGAGTTTATCCGGGTGTCCTTCAGTTACGGATTCTGATGTAAAGAGAAAATTCCCTTTAGGCACGTTCTAACCTTCCTTTCTCTCAATGATTGAGATATGTGTATAAGCATCTTAAAACATCAATGTAGCCCACCTTATGGGCAGGTAAAATCTGTATATTTCAAAAAAACTGCAAATAAAACAACATAAAAAAACCCCCCGCAATGCGGAGGGTACATAGCTATTTTAGAATTCTCATCTTTCAGAAAAGATCTCCTGTAGGATTTGGCACCTTGCGTCCACTTGGAACGCAGGTTGTCAGGCTTCTTAGGGCCGGTCCCTCCGCCATTCTTGATAAGAATTCCATAATTTATATTTGATTTTTCGTTCTATTCAGTGCGTTTCAGTCTGATCAGAATCCATATTTCCAGTTTAATGATCCGATTTCCTAATTATCAGATTCTTCTTCACTATCTTCTGTTGTTTCTTTTGTCGCTTCTTCCGGCTCATCATCGGTCGGTTGATGTAACGACATACCCGATCTTCCCATCACATCAGCAATGGTTGTTCGGTCACTACTTCGGGAATCCTCATTATACTGGTTTACGACTGTTCTTTCGTGATCATCCTTTGCCTCTTTAAGGCTGAGTCCTATTCGTCTTTCTTCTGGATCAAGGCTGATGACTTTAAGATCAAGTTCATCACCAATTGATACCACTTCGCTTGGATTGTCAATATGTCTTTCATCCAGTTCCGATATATGGATAAGACCTTCAACGCCTTCCTCAAGCTTGGCAAATGCACCGAAATTAGTTATATTAACGATCCTGCCCTTAACAACAGAGCCAATCGCATATTTTTCCGGAACTTGGATCCATGGATCAGGTTCTATCTGTTTCAAACCAAGTGAAACACGCTGCTTTTCAGGGTCTATGCTGAGGACGACAGCTTCTACGGCATCGTCTTCCTTGAGAATATCAGATGGATTCATAGCACGCTTTGCCCACGAAAGGTCAGAAACATGGATAAGACCGTCAATGCCTTCCTCTATCTCGACAAATGCACCGAAATCCGTAAGATTACGGACTTTGCCATTTATCTTGGAGCCTATCGGATATTTATCAGCAAGTTCTTCCCATGGATTCATCTGCAATTGCTTCAGTCCAAGAGAAATCTTTTGCTTTCCGGGATCAATATCCAATACTTTAGCCTGAATCTCATCGCCCTTCTTTAGCACTTTTGATGGATGAGGCACGCGTCTGGTCCATGACATCTCCGAAACATGAATCAAACCCTCTACGCCCGGCTCCAACTCAATAAATGCTCCATAATCAACGATACTCACCACTTTGCCTGTAATAACAGAATCAATTGGATACTTGGTTTCGACAATAAGCCATGGATCATCGCTCTTCTGCTTCATTCCAAGGGATATTTTGCTTGCCTCAGCATCCACAGACAAAACCATTACCTCAACTTTATCACCAACAGCCACAACCTCAGATGGATGATTAACTCTGCCCCATGACATATCAGACTTGTGCAGTAAACCATCAACGCCGCCGAGATCAATAAACGCACCAAACTGCGTTATATTTTTGACAACACCTTCTCTAACTTGACCGACATCGAGAGTTGATAGTGTAGCCTGTCTCTTTGACTCACGCTCTTCCTCAAGTATAACACGCCTTGAAAGAACGATGTTACGTCGCCTCTTACTAAGCTTTATAACCTTCATGTCAAGAGTTTTGCCGATATATTTATCAAAATTCTGCACAGGACGTAACTCAACTTGTGAAGCAGGGAGAAAAGCCTTAACGTTATCAATCTCTACCTTCAATCCGCCCTTGATCCTCTTGGTAATTCTGCCCTGAATAGGTTCACCACGTTCATGAGCTTCTGCGATCCTGTCCCAGACGATCTTCTGGTCGGCTATTTCTTTTGAAAGAACAACCAGACCGTCCTGATCTTCCTTTCTTAGTAGATAAACATCAACTGCATCGCCAACTTTTACTCTCGGTGTTCCATCATCTTCCGTTCCGAACTCAGAGATGGGGATATATCCTTCGGATTTGTATCCCACATCAATCATGACTTCGTCACGATCAATCTTGATAACAACACCCTTTACGATCTCACCTTCCTCAAAATCCTTCAGCGTCTCATCGTAAGCCTTTAGCAGATTCTCTGTCTCCTCAGAAAACATCAAATCATCATCGTCGTCTTCTGAAAATTCATCTTCATCTAACAGCTTTTGATCTTCTGCTGGTTCTTGCTCAACATTATCCTCAAGCTGATCGGGTTCCACGTCGTTTTCTGGCTGTTGAGCTTCCTCTACCTCATCAGCTTTCTCTTCTGTGGCATCATCAGTCGGTGGATCCTGCTGGACATCCGTTTCCGTTTTTTCTTCATTTACAACTGAGTCTCTTTCATCCATCAAGGAAAAGTACCTCCTAAAAAACAAGATTTTTGATTTTCGACACAGCCTTTTTTCGGAATTTCATTGTTTTATTCCCGGATCGAGTTTGCAGACT
>Ga0257137_1000057_pt1 | contig 12385 bp, 10 predicted proteins | sample saktaT_19_FD_197254 | JGI IMG/M metagenome (GOLD analysis project Ga0257137, IMG submission 197254) | Metatranscriptome of saline water microbial communities from Sakinaw Lake, British Columbia, Canada - sak_2010_1_5_50m (Metagenome... | ecosystem: Environmental > Aquatic > Non-marine Saline and...
CGAACGTAACTTTCCATTACAAGAATGTTACGGATACGGAATTTAACAGCGTCGTGATGAGGGAACGGGCAGTAATTATACGTTTACGATACTAAGACAAGATCAGCCCGGCGAGATTAAGTATTATATACTTGCAAATGATTCTCAGGGGCTTTTTGCGACAGAGCCACCCGTTGATCCTGAGTCTGTCCCGCATGTAATTACTATATACGATGCTTCAAAGCCGATAATCCAGCATACACCCATAGTTACGCAAAAAGAGGCTGGATCGGCTGTCGCCATAAATGCGACGGTAACTGATGACGTAAATGTAGAAGAGGTTACTTTGCATTATAGATTGGCTGGATACAGTAGCTTCAAGATTGCCTCTATGACCGAAACCGCAACAAAATCAGTATATACCGGCAGTATCCCCGCAGATCAGATTATGCCCACTGGCGTAGAATATTACATAAAGGCTGTCGATAATTCGGCAAATGTAACGACACATCCTGCCGTTGAACCGGATAACCTGCCTCATTCATTCAGGGTCGTTGACACTATACCACCTGATATAATTTATGATGCAAGCAAGTTGACTAAGGTTCAACTATTAGAGCCAATAAATGTTACAGCGAGTGTTGCAGACCGCACCGGCATAAGGGAAGTTAGAGTTTATTATAAAGTTGATGGTGAAGATGATTTCACTTCACTGATATGCAGTAATTTGGGTGATAGCAGGTATTCTGCGACCATAACATCCCCGCTATTCCAGAGCATGGTTTATTATTACATAGAGGCTGACGATAATTCGGGCAACCAAAGCACAAGCCCTAAAGAGAACCCGAAAGGAGAACCATATTCTGTATTTGTGGAAGACAGCATACCACCCGATCCGCCAACGAGATTAGCGGCTTTGCCTGCGCCGGGAGGAAAGGTAAAGTTGACATGGATACTGTCAAAGTCAGTGGATGTTGGCAAATATAATGTCTATACGGATGGCGGAAGCGGAAACATAGACTATTCGACGGTATATGACTCGGTGGATTCTACCAAAGATTCATGGGACTCAACAGCATTGGGCGAAGGCGTGTATAAATTCTCGGTCAGGGCTATGGACAAATCAGGCAACGAGGAAAAGAACACAAACTTTGTCAGTGTTGAGGCAGATGCCATAACCCCACAACCTGCTACCGGCGTTTCTGCCAAGAGCATATCCAGCGGGCGTATTGAGCTAAACTGGAATTTATCACTTTCCAGAGATGCCTCGGTATATAATATATATTGGGACGATGCACAAGCCTATATGGATTTCTCAAAACCTCTTGCCAGAGTCAACGACCCCGGAACGAAATGGGTATCAGATAAATTGCGTGATGGCATCGTTTACAGGTTCATTGTGCGCTGTCAGGATGAAGCGGGTAACGAAGATGATAATATGAATATCGTTAGCGCAAGGGCTGATTCCACGCCGCCGAGTATCGTAACAAGCCTGTCAAGTTCATCACATAAAATGAATGTCTGGTCAAATAAACCTGAAATAAGCATAAGCTGGTCATCATCTCAGGACGTTATAAGCGGACTTGCTGGGTACTCTATCGTCTGGGACAGCAACGAAAAGACGATGCCCGATGAAACAATTGATATAGCTGATCCGACCACAAACAAACTGACATACGAGTCTCCCGATCTGGAAAGACTTGGATATGCTAGACTCTACTTCCATATTCGACCTGTTGATAGGTCGGGCAACTGGAACAGCGAAGCGTCTCATTTTGGCGCATTCCTGATTGATATTCAAAATCCAGAGCCTCCCATAGACCTATCCGCAACACCTCAGCCAGATGGCAAAATAAGGGTAATGTGGGATAAATCTGAGTCGGATGATGTGTCTCAGTATAATGTATATTGGGATAACGGCACAGGCAATGGAGTTGATTATACAAAAGCAGTCGCTAATCTCTCAGCAGATAATGGCGGCTCACCAAGTTATCAGTGGGCAACCCAAAGCCTGACCGATGGAAAAACATACGAGTTTTCGGTGAGGTCTCAGGATCAAGCTTCCAACGAAGAAAAGAACACCAAAACGGTATCAACCATTGCGGATGATCAACCACCGACAATAATTCATAAACCCATAGCTGCCATGCTTGAGCAGGAGATCATGAGCATTGATATACATGCAGACGTTGATGATTCGGGTGGAATTGACAGCGTCAAACTGTATTATCGCAAACATGGCGAAAGCAGATATTTGGACAAGACGATGGTTTATGAACCGCCAAACACTTACAGGTCGGAAATACCTTCCACTGTTTTCTCGTCGGCAGGTGTGGATTATTATATATCCGCAGTTGATACGGCAGGAAATAAATCAAGCTATCCGGTAACAACGATCGCTGTGGTAAAATCATTGCAGATAACCCTTGACCCGACAAAAGAGAATGAGATATTGCTAGGAGATGGATCATCAATATACTTCCCGGCAGGATCTGTTCCATTCGGCACAAACGTCTTTATCACTATTCCAATCGTGATACCTGAACCTCAAGAAGGCTTGAAAAGCCATATAATAGCCAGAGAATTCAGCCTTGATAAAGAGCTACTCAAACCCATAACTGTTACACTAAAATACAGTGATGCCAAAGTTGTGGGCGAGGATGAATCAAAGCTGGCTATGTATATCTGGAACGGCGAGAGATGGAATTATCTGGCAAGTGTAAAACCTAACGACAATTCCGCTATGGTATCAACCATGAATACAGGCATTTTCAGTATAACAGGGGATTATGAACCGCCTCTAATTGCAGATTTGCTTCCGTCTGGCTATTCTGAACCGGATGGATTAATCTCAGCCAAAATAGTAGAAAATGGGAGCGGAATTGATACAAAAAAAATAGAAGTTATGCTCAATAGCACAGAAATTGACGTTCCTGAGACTGCGCTGAAAGATGGCATTCTTACGCTTGCTTTCCCACAGCAACTAGGTCTTGGACACTATAAGATTCAGGTTTCTGTGGCTGATAAGGTGGGAAATGTGGCTATTCAGTCATCCGAATTTGACATAACGGGAAAGTTGACAATGATAGACGTCTATTGCTATCCCAACCCATTTGACCCGAGGATAGGCGTAAACTTTGCCTATACGCTTACTGAATCCGCAGACAGCCTAAAGTTAAGGATATTCGGCATGGACGGGAGACTGGTTAAGGAGATTGATGGGACAACGAGGATCGGCAAAAACGACATCAAATGGGATTGTAATGACGAAGCGGGAGACCAAGTTCTCAGTAGTGTCTATATTTGCTATATCGAGGCAAAAAGCTCTAAGTCAAACGTTAGGCAAACTATCAAGATAGCTGGATGGTGATAGTGAAAGTAACAGGACTTTTGGCTTCCTACCAATACATTCCCCTGTCATTCCCGTGAAAATGGGAATCCATAGCTTTGCAGTAGTTTTTTTGCATCTGGATTCAAGCTTCCGCGGGAATGACAGCAAAAATTAAAAGCCCTAGTTGAGGCAAAATGCGAGTTGACATAAGCAGTCAGAAAATGCTAGAATAAATAGATATAGGTGTATCAAACAGGTTTTGTGTATGTTGCGAAAAAAGCAATTTCGGAGGCGATAATGTATGCCAGCGAATCTTCCACCGCAGTATATAGAACTTAGATCACAGCTTGAGAAGGCAAGAGATGGCGAAGAGATAGCCGAATTACTGCAGGAAATGATAGCTATTATACCCAAGCATAAGGGTACCAATAAGCTTCTCGGCGAACTTAGATCAAAGCTGGCGACAGCAAGAAAACACGCTCTTGAAAAGCCATCAAAACAGAAGGTATATAACCCCTATCGCATAGTCAGACAGGGGGCGGGTCAGATTGTTATCATTGGCTTTCCAAACGTTGGAAAATCAAGCCTTTTGACAACGTTGACAAATGCCCATTCTCAGGTTGCTGATTATCCGTTTACAACGTTAAACCCAATAGTGGGAATGATGCCGTTTGAAAACATAAACATTCAGTTGATTGATACTCCACCGGTGACTGATGAGCTTTTTGAACCAAACCTGATCGATCTCATCAGGCGAGTGGATTTCGTTTTTTTGGTTGTGGATGCAGGAAGTGATGATGCCCTTGAGCAAGTGGACTCAATAATGACAAGGCTTGAGGAATCAAAGATAAAGCTTGTAGCAGAACAACCCGAAGAAGATGAAGATATGCAACTCGTTCACAAAAAGACGATTATAATTGCAAACAAATCCGATCTTGAGGGAAGTCAGGAACGGATTGATATGTTAAACGAGTTTTACTCTCAGGAACTCCCTATAGTTAGCTTATCTGTTGAGTCAAACTCCGATATGGATAGTTTCAAAAAGCTGATATTTGACAAGCTGGATATAATTAGAGTATATACTAAACCCATTGGCAAGAAACCTGATATGACTGATCCTGTTATTCTTTATCATGGAAGCACGGTTGTTGATGCGGCAGAGGAAATACATAGAGATTTTGCTGAAAATCTTAAATTTGCCAAAATCTGGGGCGGGGAGTATATCGGACAAAGAGTAAGTCGCGATCACCCGCTGGAGGATGGCAACATTCTGGAGTTCCATGTCCCTGAGTAGTCTGTATCGGGAGGGAATTGAAAGCCGGGATAGATTTGCGATCAAAATACTATCGCCAGATTCGTTATTCAAAGATAACTCATATAATGGCAATCTCGATATTATGCTATTTTGTAGTTTTTTTGTATTCCTGTGGAAATGACAGGTCGACGGGAGCTAGCACATCGTCGTCTGTGTCTTTTAAGGTTTCACCCGATCGTGGCAATCCTGAGACCGTTTTTACATTTACAATCTCAACATCCGATGAATCAGAAGATAATCTATCTTTTAGATGGGATTGGGAAAGCGATGGCGAATGGGACACGGATTTCTCAACAGAAAAAACTGTTACCCATAGCTATGATTTGCTTGGATACAAGAAAATCAGTTTGGAGATAAAAAGCGATCTCGGCACAAAAATCATGCAAAGGGAATTGCTTGTAACAGTAGCCTCTGATGAGATGGTAGGAATTCCTGCCGGAGAGTTCCTTATGGGAAGTCCGGAGGGGTTCGAGGCTGATGATGAGCATCCCCAACATACGGTTTATCTCGATGAATTCTTTATCCGAAAATACGAGGTAACAAATGAGCAATACGCCGAATTTTTGACGGAATCTGGCAAAGATGCTGATGAACAGGGAAATTCCCTCGTCAATTTCTTGATAGCGTCCATAAGAAGAGAGGGAAAAGCATACAAGGCAAAAAAGGGCTGGGAGGATGTACCAATCGTGGGCGTTAGCTGGTATGGCGCAAAGGCTTGTGCGGAATGGTATGATGGCAGACTCCCTACCGAAGCCGAATGGGAGAAATCAGCGAGAGGAACGGATGGGTGTATATGGCCCTGGGGGGATTTCTGGGCTAGTGATTATTGTAACTCATGGGATATTGAACCACACCATTTGAGACCGGTGGGCAGTTTCCCGAAGGGCGTAAGCGTATATGGCTTGCACGATATGGCAGGGAACGCTTTTGAATGGGTGAATGATTGGTATCAAGAGGATTATTACAAGGTCAGCCCAAAACAGAACCCACAAGGTCCCGAATTGGGTGGATTTAAGATAATGCGCGGCGGAGGATGGCCCGAATTGTCCGGTGAATTGCGGACAGCTTTTAGGTTTGGTGGTCCACCTGATACTACTGATTCACGTACCGGTTTTCGTATCGTTAAAGACTCAGAATGAGTTTTTAATTGGCTAAAATTCTTTTGCGGGTATCAAGCCTGTTAAAAGTTAGGTTACAGATAATGGAGGAATTTATATGGCAAAATTGAGAGCGGCGCTCTTGGGCGCAACAGGCATAGCAGGACAACAGTTCCTGCCGTTTTTGACAGGTCATCCTTACTTTGATCTGACAGTCCTTGCGGCATCAGCTAGATCGGCTGGTAAACTCTACAAAGAGGCATCCAAATGGTATCAGGAAACACCTATACCTGCGGAATTCGCCGATATGGTCGTCGTATCACTTGAGGAAGCCCTTGAGAATGCTGATTTTGAGATTCTTTTCTGCGCATTGCCTTCTGATACTGCGGCGGAATGGGAACCGAAATTTGCAGAAAAAGGCGTTACGGTGTTTAGCGATGCAGGATGTTTCAGGAATGAAAAAGACATCCCGGTGATCATACCTGAAGTGAATTATCCACATCTCAGATTGCTGGATACACAGAGAAAGAATAGAGGCTGGAAGGGCGGAATCGTCAAAAATCCGAACTGCACCACAGTTGCGGCGGCGATGGCTCTTGCACCTTTAAAAAAATATGGGATAAAAAGGGTATTTCTTTCGTCTATGCAGGCAGTTTCCGGCGCAGGCTATGATGGCGTTCCATCAATGGCGATCACAGATAATGTCGTCCCCTTCATTGGCGGAGAAGAAGAGAAGGTTGAGTTTGAGAACCTGAAGATTCTCGGCTCTCTTAATGAGACAACGGGGGAAATTGATTTTCTGCCGACAATTTTTTCGGCGAGCTGTCATAGAGTTCATACACTTTATGGTCATTTAGAGGCTCTATTTGTCGAATTTGAAAAGGAAGTTGATCTTGATGACGTAAAAGCAAGCATCAAGAACTTCACCAGCAGACCACAGGAACTTGAATTGCCCACAGCACCGAAGATACCCGTCTATCTTACGGAAGATGAATACAGACCACAGACAAGACTCGACAGAAACGCCGGCGAACCAGCAAGATGCAAGGGCATGGCGGCAACTGTGGGTCGTGTGAGATATGATCATGACGAAAAGAACAGGATCAAGCTAATAACCTTGGCTCATAATTCTATTCGCGGTGCGGCTGGAAACCTCGTTCTTGCGGCTGAATTGGCGAAAGCTGAGGGCTTGATTTAATCTATGGGTTGGGCATTGCCCAAACTAATTATCTAAATTCCTTTTGTGCGGAGGATATATCATAATGCTAAATCATCTGGGATGTGCCGGAATGTCATTGCTCATGACAATAGCTGGCGCAAATGAAACAGCGAATTTAAGGCAGATGCAGTTTGATGCAAAGACGCCAGAAGAAGCGCGAATATGGCAAAAACAAGCAAGGAAAAAACTTTTTGAGTTGATGATGGGCGGAAAGATGCCCGATAAAGTGCCTTTGAATGCAGAATTAATAAAGCGTGTGGAAGTTGCCGACGAGAGCTATTATCTTGAAGAACTGATGATAGATAGTCTGCCCAACAGAAAGGTGCATGTCTGGCTGGCGATGCAAAAAGATGTTCCAAAAGAAGGTTTGCCTGCAATGCTGGCACTTCACGGTCATGGCGGGACAGCATCAGAGATCGTGAATGGCGAGGGTCCATATTGGTATGGAAAAGCTCTTGCACAAAAGGGTTATGTCGTTATATCGCTTGATCTGGGTCAACACGATCTCCAGCACGAAGATTGGTCTTTGATGGGTGAGCGTGTTTGGGACGCTTTGGCGACATTGGATTACCTTTGCAGTCGTCCAGAGGTTGACAAGGACAGAGTTGGGACTGCCGGTCTGTCGCTTGGCGGCGAATCGGTTATGTATGTTGCGGCTATGGATGAACGTTTGAGGGTCGCTGTCAGCAGTGGTTGGCTGAATACTATCGCCAACATGAAGCGAGGACATTGCCCATGCTGGAACTTTAATGGGCTTGAGGAAAACTTCGATTTCAGCGATATATTCTCACTCGTTGCGCCAAGACCGCTTGTAATGGAAATAGGAAGGTTGGAAACGGCTCCCGGAGGCTTCCCTGTTTCTGTGGCAAAACCAGCTTTTGAGGAAGTAAAAAAGGCATATAAAGTCTTTGGTGCAGATGATAAATGTCTGCTTGATATTCACGATGGCGGGCATGTTTTTCACGGCGTAACTAGCTTAGAGTGGATTGATGGGACACTCAAAAAATAAGAAGCCATATAAACCGATAAACACAGGTGTTCTACCTGATTTCATCAGAATAAACCCATCTTAAAGATGCCATCCAAATTAAATTGGATGGCAAATTAAGTGGAGGTGTGAAATGAGAGTCGGAGATATTCAATTCAAGTGGGCTATTGCAGCGGATTCAATGATTAATGGTACTGTCCGTCCCGGTGGGAGTGCTCAGGGCGGAGAAGCTCTACCTACAGAGGAATTTGGTGGGAAGCTTTATAATTTTAGAGGGACAGTTTGTGCCACCCAATATTGCAGAAAGCAACCTTTCGGTGGGACTTATTATCTCAATACTAGCAACAAGCTGATCTATGGCTAGTGGAATTTATTTAGCAATATTATCATTGAGATATGATTTACCAACTCACCAGCAAATATGATCATCGAATTTTCACGGCGCTACTGCTTTGAATGGATTGATAACGTTCAAGATGGCCTATCCCAAACTAAAGCAACATTGTTACTCCGATTAAGCTAGGAAGGAGTTTTAAATGAGCTATAGAAACAAAACTTATGTTATTTTTGATGGAGACAATGATATTTGGGCTTATGCCTATATGAAAGGTTGGAAAGAAAACGACAATATTGACTTTAATTTTTACGATGCTCATGATATTCGACCATTGACAGATAGCGCTTCTGAAGAAACTGTGAAACAAAGACTTAGAGAAAGAATGGCTTCGGCAAAACAAGTCATTGTCCTCATTGGGGAAAAAACTAAGAACCTATATCGTTTTGTCAGATGGGAGATAGATTTAGCTTTGGCAAGGGATCTTCCCATAATAGCAGTGAACCTGAATGATAAACGTAGATATGACCCCGATAGATGTCCCCCAATATTGAAGGACAAATATGTCGTTCATGTATCATTCAAGATGAAGATTATCAAATATGCGCTTGACAACTTTCCCACAGAATATGCCAATCGTGATCCTTCCGAAACAGGGCCTCATTACTATACTGACGAAGTTTACAGGAATTTGGAATTGCTATGAACAATGAAAAGCAATTTACGCCAAAAATCTCTGAAAATGATTTACCCGCAATATTTCGTGCAGCAGATAAAAGCTCTATTTCCGCGCAACGCCGATACTTATACTTAGTGATATTTGATCTCGGGTTGATGATTCTGGGTGCAATATCAACATCATTACCTCTAGGTGTCGGACAGATAAAGACTATTGCAGCGATTGCAGGAGCGATTGTCATAGGAATTAGCCTTATCTTAATGCTTGTAATGAAAATTGCGGCATACGAAGATCTCTGGTATAGTGGGCGCGCTATAGCTGAATCCGTAAAAACACTCACATGGCGATATATGATTTGCGCAGAACCATATTTCAGGGAATGCCGCCAAAAGGATATAGATACCCAATTTATTTCCCATCTTGAAATGATACTAAAAGCACGCAAAAGTCTAGGTTTGGCAATGGCAGGTGATGCAAATTCAGGAGACCAAATAACGCAGCGTATGCGCGATATAAGGGAAAGTAATTTTGAAGATCAGAAAAAAATATATCTTGAGGCACGGGTTGTTGAGCAAAAAGATTGGTATGGAAATAGGGCGAAAGCTAACGATCACGAAGCAACAATATGGCTCATTATAGTAGCAATATCAAAGATTTTTGCAATAGCTTCTGCGATTCTGCTGGTGCGTTGGCCTAGTTCTAGCCTGAATATTGCACCTATATTCGCGGCTTTAGGGGCAAGCTTTATGGCATGGTCACAAGTGAAACGACATCAAGAGTTAGCTTTGTCATATTCAGTAGCTTCTCACGAGCTTGGTTTTATATTAGCCAAAGCAGAACACATTAAGACAAATAAGGAACTATCTGATTTTCTGTTGGATGCAGAAAATGCTATTTCTCGAGAGCATACTTTATGGATAGCTAGAAGAGATCGAGAGATTAGCTATTGGGCGGATAAGCCAACATAGGGCTTCATTTGATGATGTAACTATGAGACCTAGCATAGGGTTAAAAGGAGGATATGGAAATGGGAAAAGTTTTGGTTGTATATCACACATTATCCGGAAATACCGAAAAAATGGCTAAGGCTGTTGCAGAGGGCGCAAAAAGCGTCGCCGGAACAGAAGTTATACTCAAAAAGGCATTGGATGCTACGCTTGAAGACCTTGTGGAGTGCGATGGCGTTGCGCTTGGTTCTGCTGACTATTTTAGCTATATCGCCGGTGGCTTGAAAGATTTCTTTGATAAAACATTTTATCCGTCTCGCGGCAAAGTTGATGACAAGCCGTATGTGGCTTTTACGACCGGCGGTGGTGGCGGGGATAATGCCATGGCTGTCCTTGATCGTATCGCAGGTGGTGCTTTTAAGCTGAAGAAATTGGCTGATGGCGTTTCTGCTGGCGGAAAAATATCGGACAGCGATCTTAGTGGATGCAAAGAGATCGGTAAAAAGCTGGCAGAAGCTGTTAAGTGATCACCAAAGTTATATTGCCATTGGGTTTTGAAATCTCTGGATTCCAGCCTTCGCTGGAATGACATTTGGTTAAATTTTGTCATTTCCACGAAAGCGGGAATCCAGAACATAACTAATATATCATCCCAAAAGTGGATTAGGAAAATGCAGTTGGTAGGAGCAATAATGATAGAAAACTTAGCACGAATAAAAAGCAATAAATTTGGTTCAACAAACGGCGGGTGGGCTTATGACGCATATCCCGAACTGGAAACGCTTGATGCTGGCAGAAGCATCACAATTGCGGATATAAAGGGACCTGCTGTCATCACCAATATCCACTCGACTCAGCACTTCATACATGATAACAAGCTTTCCCAAAGCGAACGCAAAGCTCTATGCGCTCGCGGGATTATGCTGGAAATATATTATAATGATGTAGAAACACCGGCAGTTCGTGTCCCTATCGGTGATTTTTTCGGGGATGGCTGTTGCGGCAACGCGATACATTTCAGCACGCCTTTTGTTGAAAAAGCCCCTGAGTCATATAATTGTTTCATACCAATGCCATTTGAGAAGTCTGTGCGTGTTGTAATAAAAAACGAGACTTCATATAATCTGGGAAATTACAGCTTCGTTGAGTTTGAGGAACTGCCGTCATGGGAAGATGATCTGGGATATTTTCATGCAACATGGAAACGTTTTGGCTTTCAGTTACACGGACAGACGGATCAGCATTATCTCCATATAGATGGATGCGGTCATTTCGTTGGTCGGGCATGGAGTGTCTGCACTGATGAACCTTATTTCAGGAGTTTTCATTTCGTTATGGAAGGCAATAACGAAGTACGAATTGATGGTGAAGAAATGCCGAGAGCAGACTACTTAGGCACAGAGGACTCATTCGGCTTTAGCTGGGGATTTCAGAAACCATTTATCGGCTTGCATAATGGCATGAATTTCGTTCAGCCCGAAACTCCATCCATGTTAAGTATATACCGTTTTCGCAGTAAGAACGTTATAAGATTTAACAAGAGCTTTGACCTTCGCATTGACTGGTCAAATGAGTGGGTGGAAAACGAGAACTTCCAAAAAGAAATTACAGGGCTTAAAGATCAGGATCGCGTTTGGGTTGATTATGCAACCACATATTACTGGTATCAAGACAATGTAGGCTACGATCATGGTGAATTGATGCCTCTGAGTGAGAGAATAAAGCCACTGATGCGAACCAACGCAAAAAGCAAATAGAATGAATGTAAAAGTATTAATAATCGTATATATAACGTTATTGGCTCTTACTGTCAACTATGCAAGTGCGTTAAGCCAACCCAACACAGCAATCGTGGCGGGTCCAAACGGCAATATATCTTACAATGACGTTGCGTTCTGGTGGATGGGCGAGACGACCATATCCAATGATACCGGTCGTCTGCCATCTATAAAAGGCTTTTATTATAGCCTTGATGGTGAGCCGTGGAATTGGACGCAGGAACGTTATATAACATACTATGACCTACCAAACGGGGAACATCGTTTTTATGTGAAATCCGCTGACAGTAGCGATCAGCAGGATGTGTCCCCCGCATTTCGTATCTTTACAGTCAATAATAAGCCAACAACAGAATCAGATGAAGGCAAAAATCTGCTCATCTTGCCGGCAGAAGAATATCAGGACAATCTGAATAATAAAATAATATCACCGGAATTGCGTCAGGAGTTTTTATTCAAGGGCGTAACACTTTCCACAAATGCGAAGGTTACGGTCATAGATGAAGACAACGAGTGGTATGTAACTGATGGCGATAAGTCATACTATATAAAGCTAGAGAATGAAAACATCAGCGCATACGGACCGATAAATGATTCCGATAAGATGGCAACAACGATAAATGCCAACAAAGCAATTGCGTGTAAAAGCCTGAATGCCAAAGATGGTGTTGATGTGGATTGGTTCAGGATCAAGATTGATAGAGACCCGGAGACATCG
>Ga0257137_1000058_pt1 | contig 12287 bp, 6 predicted proteins | sample saktaT_19_FD_197254 | JGI IMG/M metagenome (GOLD analysis project Ga0257137, IMG submission 197254) | Metatranscriptome of saline water microbial communities from Sakinaw Lake, British Columbia, Canada - sak_2010_1_5_50m (Metagenome... | ecosystem: Environmental > Aquatic > Non-marine Saline and...
GAGATCAGCTCAACCGTTACCGTGATGTTGTCGCCAGGCATAACCATCTCTGTGCCTTCCGGCAAGTTGATGATACCCGTAACGTCAGTTGTACGGAAGTAGAACTGCGGACGGTAACCTGTGAAGAAAGGCTTGTGACGGCCACCCTCTTCTTTAGTCAGAACGTAGATTTGAGCCGTGAAGTTCGTGTGAGGCTTAACCGAACCCGGTTTAGCCAATACTTGACCACGCTCGATATCTTTACGGTCTACACCGCGAAGCAATGCGCCAACGTTGTCGCCAGCTTGTGCGGAATCAAGCAATTTACGGAACATCTCTACGCCCGTAACAACGGATTTGCGAGTGTCTTCTTGAAGACCGATGATTTCGACCTCATCGCCGACTTTAATTACACCGCGCTCTACACGACCTGTAGCAACGGTACCACGACCAGTGATCGTGAACACGTCCTCTACCGGCATCAGGAAAGGCTTGTCTGTATCGCGCTCAGGCGTTGGGATGTAAGTGTCGATGTGCTCGAACAGCTCAACGATTTTGTCAGCCCAAGGACCGTCTGGGTTTTGAAGAGCTTCACGAGCTGCGCCGCGAACGATCGGAGTGTCGTCGCCAGGGAACTCATACTCGTTAAGAAGGTCGCGAACTTCCATTTCAACCAGTTCAAGCAACTCTTCGTCTTCAACCATGTCGCATTTGTTCAAGAATACGACGATGTAAGGCACGCCTACTTGGCGGGACAACAGGATGTGCTCGCGAGTTTGCGGCATAGGGCCGTCAGCTGCGGATACAACCAGGATCGCGCCGTCCATTTGCGCTGCGCCGGTGATCATGTTTTTAACATAGTCGGCGTGGCCTGGGCAGTCTACGTGTGCGTAGTGGCGGTTAGGCGTTTCATATTCAACGTGCGCAGTGGAGATCGTGATACCGCGCTCGCGCTCTTCTGGAGCTTTATCGATTTGGTCAAATGCTACAGCGGCACCGCCGTATTTTTTCGACAATACAGTTGTGATTGCCGCTGTCAACGTTGTTTTACCATGGTCAACGTGACCGATCGTACCAATGTTAACGTGCGGCTTATTGCGTTCAAATTTCGCTTTTGCCATGAGTGGATTGCCTCCTTAGATAATGGGATTTATATTAGGCACCTTTGTTTTTTGCGACGATTTCTTCCGCAATCGACTTAGGTACTTCTTCATAGTGCGAGATTTCCATCGAGTATACGCCACGGCCTTGCGTACGGGAACGCAAAGTTGTGGAGTAACCGAACATTTCGGACAAAGGCACCTTGGCACGAATGATTTGTGCGCCGAAACGCGCATCCATACCTTCGATACGCCCGCGGCGGGAGTTCAGGTCGCCCATAACGTCGCCCATGTACTCTTCCGGAACGGTAACTTCGACTTTCATGATCGGCTCAAGCAATACCGGTTTACACTTCTCAGCCGCTGCTTTAAGTGCCATCGAACCGGCAATCTTAAACGCCATCTCCGAGGAGTCGACGTCATGGTAAGATCCGTCAACGACGGTAGCTTTGATATCCACAAGCGGGAAGCCTGCGTATACGCCGTTTTTCATAGACTCTTCAATACCCGCTTGGATCGGAGCAACGAATTCCTTAGGAATCGATCCACCCACGATTTTGCTTTCGAACTGGAAGCCAGTTCCCGGCTCAAGCGGTTCGAACTCCACCCAACAATGTCCGTATTGACCACGGCCACCGGATTGGCGAACGAACTTGCCTTCGACTCTAGCCGGTTGACGGAACGTTTCACGGTAAGCAACCTGCGGTTTACCCACGTTAGTTTCTACCTTGAACTCGCGAAGCATACGGTCAACGATAATCTCAAGGTGAAGCTCACCCATACCGGAGATAATCGTTTGGCCTGTTTCTTCGTCCGTGTGTGCGCGGAAAGTCGGATCTTCCTCGGAGAGCTTGGCCAAAGCAACGCCCATTTTATCTTGGTCGGCTTTTGTTTTCGGCTCAACTGCGAGCTGGATAACCGGCTCTGGGAAGTTCATGGATTCGAGAACGACCGGGTTTTTCTCATCACACAGCGTATCGCCGGTAACGGTATCCTTCAAGCCAACGGCAGCTGCGATATCACCGGAGTAAACTTCGCTGATCTCTTGGCGGCTGTTCGCGTGCATTTGGAGAATACGGCCGATCCGTTCACGTTTGCCTTTCGTTGCGTTCAATACGTAGGAACCGGAGTTCAATACACCGGAATATACGCGGAAGAACGTCAATTTACCGACAAACGGATCCGTCATGATTTTGAACGCAAGTGCCGCAAACGGTTGATCGTCAGAGGATTTGCGAACAACTTCCGTACCGTCGTCCAGCGTACCTTTGATGTCCGGTACATCGAGTGGAGACGGCAGGTAATCAATAACTGCATCCAGCATCATTTGAACGCCTTTGTTACGGTAAGACGAGCCGCAGATGACCGGGAAGATACTAACGGAACAAACGCCTTTGCGCAATGCACCTTTAATTTCTTCGATCGTCAGCTCTTCGCCTTCGAGGTATTTCATCATAAGCTCTTCGTCCAGTTCTGCAACTTTCTCGACAAGCTCAGAGCGAAGCTCCTCGACTTTATCTGCGTATTCCGCAGGTACATCAGACTCAATAGGATCTTTACCCAAATCGTCTTTGTACACATAGGCTCTACGCTCGATCAAATCGATAACGCCTTTGAAATCATTCTCGGCACCGATCGGCAGTTGGATAGCAACTGCGTTCGCACCAAGCTTCGCGCGCATCGATTCGATAACTTGCAAGAAGTCTGCGCCGATGATGTCCATTTTATTGACATAAGCAATCCGTGGAACACCATAACGGTCCGCTTGTCTCCAAACGGTTTCCGATTGCGGCTCAACGCCTTCTTTGGCACTGAATACGCCTACTGCTCCGTCCAATACGCGGAGGGAACGCTCAACCTCAACTGTGAAGTCAACGTGTCCCGGGGTGTCGATAATATTGATGCGGTGATCTTTCCATTGAGCTGTTGTAGCAGCGGAAGTAATCGTGATTCCGCGCTCTTGCTCTTGCTCCATCCAGTCCATCGTAGCTGCACCTTCGTGAACTTCACCGATTTTGTGCACGCGGCCTGTATAGAACAAGATACGCTCAGTTGTAGTCGTCTTACCAGCATCGATATGCGCCATAATCCCGATGTTACGCGTATCTTTCAAGGAGAACTGTCTAGCCATCAGGTTGTCTCCTTCCTAAAAATAGGAATTGTATTTTACCAACGATAGTGTGCGAACGCTTTGTTGGCTTCAGCCATTTTGTGCGTATCTTCACGTTTTTTCACGGAAGCACCAGTGTTGTTGCTGGCATCCATGATTTCGGCCGCCAATCTTTCTTCCATCGTCTTCTCACCGCGAAGACGGGAGTAGTTGACGAGCCAACGAAGTCCCAAAGTGGAGCGGCGCTCCGGACGAACTTCGATCGGAACTTGATAGTTGGCGCCCCCCACACGGCGAGCTTTGACTTCGAGGACAGGCATGATGTTCTTGATGGCTTGTTCAAACACTTCCATCGGATCTTTACCTGTACGCTCTTGAATCAGATTGAAGGCATTGTACAGAATAGATTGCGCTACTCCTCTTTTACCGTCAATCATGATGCGGTTGATCAAACGAGTAACCAATTTGCTGTTGTATACCGGATCTGGCAATACGTCTCTGCGAGTAACTGGACCTTTACGAGGCATAGTTATCCCCCTTTCTCAAAAAGTGCATTCGATTTTTTAAAATAAAAAATTACTTTTTCACTTTCGGGCGTTTCGCGCCGTACTTGGAACGAGCTTGCTTACGGTTGTTCACGCCTGCAGTATCGAGCGCGCCGCGAACGATGTGGTAACGTACCCCTGGAAGGTCTTTTACCCGACCGCCGCGGATCAGAACGACGCTGTGCTCTTGCAGGTTGTGTCCGATACCCGGGATGTAAGCTGTTACCTCAACACGGTTAGTCAAACGAACACGCGCATATTTACGAAGTGCGGAGTTCGGTTTTTTTGGTGTCATTGTACCTACACGAGTACATACACCGCGTTTTTGAGGGGAGCTGATATCCGTTTGCTCTCTTTTCAAAGCGTTGAAGCCTCTTTGAAGAGCTGGGGATTTGGATTTAACTACTTTCGCTTGGCGTCCTTTACGAACGAGCTGGTTAATTGTTGGCATTGTGGCCACCTCCTTCAAAATGAATGTTCTTCCGTTTTTTCAAGCCCACAGATCCAGGCGAATCGTAAATGAACATAGGAAACGTTTTTGCCCGGGAGTTTGTTGCATTTTCCCGAACAAAAACGTCGGCTCTTTATTCATTCACTACAGCCGCCATAGCGGCGCCTACTTCGATGCCACACGCTTTACCTAACATATTCATGGATTCCACGTAAGTGACTTTAACCCCCATTTTCTTGCAGAGGTTAACCATTTTTATCGTGATCCGCGGATCTGCATCTTTAGCAATAAAAACTTCCGTGGCCTCTCCTAGCTCCACCAGCTTCATCGCTTGCTTGGTGCCTATTGTCAATTTCGCAGCCTGCTTTACTTTATCGAGACTCAGGTTGAATCCCCTCCGAATGACAGGTGACGAGGCATGTAAAATGGCACACTTTGATATATTAGCACTTCGCTTATATCGTGTCAAGAATCGCCGCTCGCTTTCTCGCAATTTTTACAGATGGCAAGAAAGCAAACGGCGCATTTCAATTCATAATCTATTCAACAGTTACTGCTTCCGGCGCCTCGTCGGTCTGTTCATCCTCCGGCTCGGCATTCGGATCGGTGATCCGAATATTGCGGTAACGGCTCATTCCCGTACCTGCCGGAATCAGTTTGCCGATAATGACGTTCTCTTTCAAGCCGAGCAACTGGTCGACCTTCCCTTTGATGGCAGCGTCCGTAAGTACGCGAGTCGTCTCTTGGAAAGATGCGGCCGACAAGAAGGAGTCGGTTTCGAGCGACGCTTTCGTAATCCCGAGCAATACGGGTTTGGCTACAGCCGGTTCTTCGCCTGCAAAGAGCGCCACCTTGTTCGCTTCTTCATATTCATGAATATCGACGAACGAACCTGGAAGCAGCGTGGTATTACCGGCATCTACGATGCGAATTTTGCGCAGCATCTGACGGATCATAACCTCAACGTGCTTGTCGTTGATTTCTACCCCTTGATTCCGGTAAACGCGTTGAACCTCTTGCAGGATATAGTTTTGCACACCGCGAATCCCTTTGATGCGCAGCATTTCTTTCGGGTCGATGGAGCCTTCTGTCAGCTCGTCGCCGGCTTCTACGTTCTGGTTCACGGTCACGCGAATCCGAGAGCCGTACGGCACCGCATACGTTTTGGATTCGGCTTCGCCCTGCACTTCAATCTCGCGGCGGTCTTTCGCTTCGCGAATTTCCTTAACCACGCCGTCGATCTCCGAAATGATCGCTTGCCCCTTCGGATTCCGAGCCTCGAACAACTCCTGAATCCGTGGCAAACCTTGTGTAATATCGTCGCCGGCAACGCCGCCGGTATGGAACGTACGCATCGTGAGCTGGGTACCCGGTTCGCCGATGGATTGGGCGGCAATAATACCGACCGCTTCCCCGATTTCAACGTGTTGACCCGTAGCCAGGTTGCGTCCGTAACATTTTTTACATACGCCATGCTTGGAACGGCAGCTCAGTACGGAACGAATTTGAATACGTTCTACGTTCGCCGCGATGATTTTATCAGCGATCGAGGCTTCGATCAGCTCATTGCGGGATACCAGGATTTCGCCGGTTTGCGGATGGCGAACCGTTTCAAAGGAATAACGGCCTTCAATCCGGTCGTACAGATCTTCAATGATCTCTTTCCCGTCGCGAATCGTGCTGACCATGAAACCTTTGTCCGTACCGCAGTCTTCATCGCGAACGATAACGTCCTGCGCCACGTCGACTAGACGACGCGTCAGGTAACCGGAATCCGCCGTACGAAGCGCCGTATCCGCCAAACCTTTACGCGCTCCGTGCGTGGAGATAAAGTACTCCAAGACGGTCAGGCCTTCGCGGAAGTTCGATTTGATCGGCAACTCCATGATTTTACCCGACGGATTCGCCATCAGACCGCGCATACCGCCCAGCTGGGTGATCTGCGATTTGTTACCCCGTGCTTTGGATTCCACCATCATGTTGATGGAATTGTATTTGTCGAGCGATTTCATCAGAATATCGGTAATTTCGTCCTTCGCCTTGCTCCAGATCGCGATGACACGGTCATAACGCTCGTCATCGGTGATCAAACCGCGGCGGTACTGGTTCGTCACGACTTTGACTTTCTCGTCGGACTCAGCCAGAATCTGATCCTTCTCAGTAGGTACCGTAACGTCGGCTACCGCGATCGTAATCCCCGCACGCGTCGAGTACGTGAACCCAAGCTGTTTAATATTGTCGAGAATGATCGATGTTTGGGTCGTATGATATCGACGGAAGCATTCTGCGATGATCGTACCGAGGTAGTCTTTACCTACGGCTTTCGTCTCCGGCAGCTCTTCCATCTTGGCGCGGATGTCTCCGCCCTTCTCGAACACGAAATAGTTGTCGGATACACCGTTCAACAAGTTCGCTTTCGTCGCTTCGTTGATATACGGGAAATCTTTCGGATAAATCTCATTGAAAATGATTTTACCGACCGTAGTAATCAATATCGCTTCCTGCTGCTCTGGCGTAAAGCTGGTTTTACCCAGCGCTTTCGCCGGGATCGCAACACGGGCATGAAGCGAAGCGTCGCCGCGATGATACATCGACACCGCTTCCGCTACCGTACGAATGATCGTTAGTGAGCCCTTTGAGTTTTTGTTCTCCGTTGTCAGATAGAAGCTTCCGAGAACCATATCCTGCGAAGGCGTAACAACCGGCTTACCGTCTTTCGGGTTCAAGATGTTCCCGGACGCCAGCATCAGTACGCGGGCTTCGGCCTGCGCTTCCGCCGACAACGGCACGTGCACCGCCATTTGGTCGCCGTCGAAGTCGGCATTGTATGCCGTACAGACGAGCGGGTGAAGCTTAATGGCGCGGCCTTCGACCAGAATCGGTTCGAACGCCTGAATGCCCAAACGGTGAAGGGTAGGGGCACGATTCAACAGAACCGGATGCTCTTTAATGACTTCTTCGAGCACGTCCCAAACTTCCGGACTTACGCGTTCCACTTTGCGCTTCGCGCTCTTGATGTTATGCGCAAGACCTTTATTAACAAGCTCCTTCATGACGAAGGGCTTAAACAATTCAAGTGCCATTTCCTTAGGAAGACCGCACTGGTACATCTTCAGGCTCGGCCCAACTACGATAACGGAACGACCGGAATAGTCTACCCGTTTACCGAGCAGGTTTTGACGGAAACGTCCTTGCTTCCCTTTCAGCATATGACTGAGGGATTTCAACGGCCGGTTCCCCGGACCCGTTACCGGACGGCCGCGGCGGCCGTTGTCGATCAAAGCGTCAACGGCTTCCTGGAGCATCCGTTTCTCGTTCTGCACGATGATGTCCGGCGCGCCGAGATCGAGCAGACGCTTCAACCGGTTGTTCCGGTTAATCACGCGGCGATACAAATCGTTCAAGTCGGAGGTCGCAAAGCGGCCGCCGTCCAACTGAACCATCGGACGAAGCTCCGGCGGGATGACCGGCAGTACGTCGAGCACCATCCACTCCGGCATATTTTTGGAATTCCGGAACGCCTCCATGACTTCAAGACGCTTAATCGCACGGTTACGGCGTTGACCTTGGGCCGTCTTAAGCTCTTCCTTCAGCATATCGACTTCTTTCTCGATATCGATATCCTGCAGCAGCTTCTTAACGGCTTCCGCGCCCATACCGGCTTGGAAGGCGTAGCCGTATTTCTCGCGATAGCTGCGGTATTCCTTCTCAGACAACAGCTGTTTTTTCTCCAGCGGCGTATCACCCGGATCGGTGACCACATAGGAAGCGAAGTAAATGATTTCTTCCAAGGAACGCGGAGACATATCGAGCGCAAGCCCCATACGGCTAGGAATACCTTTGAAGTACCAAATATGCGATACCGGAGCGGCAAGTTCGATATGCCCCATCCGCTCGCGGCGAACTTTCTGGCGCGTCACTTCAACGCCGCAGCGATCGCACACGACCCCTTTGTAACGGACACGTTTGTACTTACCGCAATGACATTCCCAGTCCTTGGTCGGTCCGAAAATTTTCTCGCAAAACAGACCTTCTTTTTCCGGCTTCAAGGTTCTATAGTTGATTGTCTCCGGCTTCTTCACTTCGCCGCGGGACCACGAACGGATCTTGTCCGGGGAAGCCAAACCGATTTTCATGAACTCAAAATTGTTGACGTCGATCAAGGAGCAACCCTCCTCCATGTTTTGTCTGTCAAAACGCTATCGGACGCATGCGCCGTATCGATATGTGCCTTAGATGCCGGTTAGCACCCAAGGCACAATGCTTATTCTGCTGGCAGAGCTTACTCTACACCCATCTCTGCGCCTTCTAAATTCAAGTTCAGCTTGTCGCTTGTCACTTCGTCTTCGTCGTCCATTTCTTTCATTTCGATCTCTTCTTCGTTCTCGGAGAGAATCTTCACGTCCATCCCCAAGCTTTGAAGTTCCTTGATCAAAACCTTGAACGACTCCGGTACGCCAGGTTCCGGCACATTCTCGCCCTTGACGATCGATTCGTACGTTTTCACGCGGCCGACGACGTCATCGGATTTAACGGTCAATATTTCCTGCAGCGTATAGGCGGCACCATAGGCCTCAAGCGCCCATACTTCCATCTCCCCGAAACGCTGGCCGCCGAACTGGGCCTTACCGCCAAGCGGCTGTTGCGTAACGAGCGAGTATGGACCTGTGGAGCGCGCATGGATTTTATCGTCAACCATGTGCGCAAGCTTGATCATATACATGACGCCGACGGTAACTTCCCGTTCGAACGGATCGCCGGTGCGGCCGTCAAACAGAAGCGTCTTACCGTTGCGCTGCATGCCGGCTTCTTCCATCGTATCGAACACGTCGTATTCGCGAGCGCCGTCGAATACAGGCGTAGCGGTATGGATGCCGAGATATCTCGCAGCCATGCCCAAGTGAACCTCAAGAACTTGACCGATGTTCATCCGCGAAGGAACGCCGAGCGGGTTCAAAACAACTTCAACAGGCGTACCGTCCGGAAGGAACGGCATGTCCTCTTCCGGTAAGATGCGGGCAACGACACCTTTGTTACCGTGACGACCGGCCATCTTATCGCCCTCGGAAATTTTCCGTTTTTGGGCAATATAGACACGAACCAGTTGATTGACGCCCGGCGGCAGCTCGTCTCCGTTCTCGCGGGTAAACACCTTCACGTCAACGACGATACCGTCCGTACCATGCGGCACGCGGAGGGACGTGTCGCGAACTTCACGCGCCTTCTCGCCGAAGATCGCATGAAGCAAACGTTCTTCCGCCGTCAGCTCGGTCACGCCTTTCGGCGTTACTTTACCGACCAGGATATCGCCTGCGGCGATTTCCGCGCCGACACGGATAATTCCGCGTTCGTCAAGGTTCTTCAACGCATCTTCCCCGACGTTCGGGATATCGCGCGTAATTTCTTCCGGTCCGAGCTTCGTGTCACGCGCTTCGGATTCGTATTCTTCAATGTGAATGGAAGTATACACATCTTCCTTCACCAGTCGTTCGCTCAGCAAAATCGCATCCTCGTAGTTGTACCCTTCCCATGTCATGAAGGCTACGACCACGTTGCGGCCAAGCGCCAATTCGCCTTGTTCCGTCGAAGGCCCGTCGGCTAGAATGTCGCCGACACGGACTTGCTCGCCTTTATGGCAAATCGGACGTTGGTTGATGCAAGTCCCTTGGTTAGAACGTAAAAATTTATGCAATTTATGTTTAATGATATCGCCATTAACGACGCGGCCATCTACAATTTCCTGACGGCGCACCCAGATCTCGTTGGCGGAAACCTTCTCTACAACCCCGTTCACTTTAGAAACGATACATACACCGGAATCTTTCGCCGACTTATGCTCCATTCCCGTCCCGACGAGCGGCGCCTTCGGAATGAGCAAAGGTACGGCCTGACGCTGCATGTTCGATCCCATGAGGGCACGGTTCGAGTCATCGTTCTCCAAGAACGGAATGAGCGCCGTAGCGACGGATACGACCTGTTTCGGAGAAACGTCCATATAGTCGACGCGGTCTTTGGCAATTCTCAAGTTATCGTCTTTGTAACGAACAATGACCGTATCGTTGGCAAATTTGCCGTCTTCGGTCAGTTCGGCATTCGCCTGAGCGACAACGTAGTTATCCTCTTCATCGGCGGTCAAATACGAAATCTCATCCGTAACGACTCCCGTGTTGGGATCGACGCGACGATAAGGCGCCTCGATAAATCCAAACTCATTCACGCGCGCGAACGTCGACAAGGAGTTGATCAAACCGATGTTCGGACCCTCTGGCGTCTCGATCGGGCACATCCGTCCATAATGGGAGTGATGCACGTCGCGGACTTCAAAGCCTGCGCGCTCACGGGTCAAACCACCTGGTCCGAGAGCGGATAAGCGCCGTTTATGCGTCAGTTCGGCCAACGGATTCGTTTGGTCCATAAACTGGGACAACTGCGAGCTTCCGAAAAACTCTTTAATCGACGCAATGACCGGACGAATGTTGATCAGCTGCTGCGGGGTAATCGTGTTGACGTCTTGAATGGACATCCGTTCACGAACGACACGCTCCATCCGGGACAAACCGATCCGGAATTGGTTCTGGAGCAGCTCGCCTACGGAGCGGAGACGACGGTTCCCGAGATGGTCGATATCGTCGGTGCTGCCGATTCCATGCAGCAAGTCCATAAAGTAATTAATAGACGCAATGATGTCGGCAGGTGTAATGTGCTTGACGGTTTTGTCGATTTTACCGTTAGCAATCACTTTCACGACTTTGCCGTCTTCGATCGGCGAGTAAACATTGATGCACTGCAGCGGGATTCGATCATTCTCCACCACGCCATTCGTGATGTTGTACTCTTTGAAGCCTACGCTATCTTCCAGGAATGGAAGAATCGTGTCGAGCAATCGTCGATCGATCAACTGACCGGCTTCCGCAATGATTTCGCCTGTGCCCGGGTCAACGAGCGTTTCAGCTAAACGCTGATTGAACAAGCGATTTTTAATATGAAGCTTCTTATTAATTTTGTAACGGCCTACGTTAGCCAGATCGTATCGCTTCGGATCGAAGAAACGCGCGACCAGCAAGCTTCTGGCGTTATCGAGCGTAGGCGGCTCACCCGGACGAAGACGCTCATAAATTTCGATCAGAGCCTTGTCGGTAGAGTCCGTATTGTCTTTATCCAAGGTGTTGCGAATATATTCATCGTCGCCGAGCAAATCGATAATTTCCGCATCCGTTCCAAAGCCGAGTGCGCGAAGCAATACGGTAACCGGAATTTTCCGCGTACGATCGATCCGAACATAAATAATGTCCTTGGCATCCGTCTCGAGCTCGAGCCATGCGCCGCGGTTCGGAATGACTGTAGCCGTATAGGTTTTCTTCCCGTTTTTGTCGACCTTGGTGCTGAAATAGACGCTGGGGGATCGAACCAGCTGACTGACGATAACCCGTTCCGCACCGTTAATAATGAAAGTTCCCGTTTCGGTCATCAGAGGGAAGTCTCCCATGAACACTTCCTGTTCTTTAACCTCTCCGGTTTCTTTGTTGATCAGGCGCACTTTCACTCGAAGCGGCGCTGCGAAGGTCACATCACGTTCCTTGGACTCATCCACCGAATACTTCGGCTCTCCGAGAGAATAGTCGATAAATTCCAACACCAAATTCCCCGTAAAATCCTGAATCGGGGAAATATCTTGAAACATTTCGCGCAATCCCTCATCCAAAAACCATTGATATGATTTTTGTTGAATTTCAATAAGGTTTGGCACTTCCAAAACCTCATGAATCCGAGCGTAAGACCTGCGTTTACGTCGACCTAATTGAACAAGATGACCCGCCAACTTAGATTCACCCCTCATGTCTACTCAATAGAACAAAATAAAAGCCTCTGCGGGAAGCCTTCTCGACTCAAGCACTCGCGAAGTCAAACTTCTTGTAGAAGCTTCTAATCCTGATGCAAATTAATAGACCTTTTTTTCACTTCATTGTTACCACAATTTTCTACATACCTTGTAGGGTTTACGTAAAATCTAAACATTATACGTCAGATGTTTAAATTTTATTCAACCGAGGCATAAAAAACTTCTTGACATTTTAGTGAACTAAAGACAAATTACCCAATCA
>Ga0257137_1000063_pt1 | contig 11910 bp, 2 predicted proteins | sample saktaT_19_FD_197254 | JGI IMG/M metagenome (GOLD analysis project Ga0257137, IMG submission 197254) | Metatranscriptome of saline water microbial communities from Sakinaw Lake, British Columbia, Canada - sak_2010_1_5_50m (Metagenome... | ecosystem: Environmental > Aquatic > Non-marine Saline and...
AATAGTAGCAATGATATTTATTATTGCTATAAGCAGCAGCATGTTTGCTGCTGAAGAAGATGACACTACCTATGTTCATGGTAGAGCGGTCATTAAAGTAACTGAACCCTTTAGCCAAATTGATGTTAAAGCAGATGGTGTTATTGAAACTGAAAAGTCCTGGTTTAACCAATTAGCTAACGAAAATTTTTTTAAACTTGACAGAATTTTTTTGTAAATATGATACAATAAATTATGAGGTAACCAAAAATGAAAAAATTAATTTTTTTGTTTTCTATTCTGATTATTTCAGCAAGTTTCTATTCTCTATTTACTGCTCTGCTATCCGCCGATACCATTATAGACAGCGTCTACTCAACACCAGAACTGGATGGAGATATATGTTTTAGCCAGAATAATCAAAGTTGTAGCGTATACACCTTGGGTGTAATTGGACCAGGTGATTCTGGTATGATAGGAATACCACCAGATCCCAATTCAAGAATGAGAAGTTATGTAAGTTTTGAATTACCACAAATTCCGAATGGATATGAAGTAGATAGTGTGTATATAAGATTATATCAAACTTTTAGTGCAGGAAATGAGCAATCAGGTGTATTTCCTATCTGGGATGTTCCAGGAGGAGATACAATGTTCTGCATAATGGACCATATAGATTATGGCAATCAACTTGATGTTTCAGACTGGTCAAAAGGAGATCCAGGAGACCCTGGAACTCTACATACAAATATTGGCATCATAAGTGATAGTGCAGAAGTTGGTTATCGCTGTTTAGATATTACGGATTATGTGTTAGATGATTATAATAGTAGTAGAGATAAGAGCCAATACCGTATCCGTTTCCCTATTGAAACTGATTGGGATTATTTAGCTGAATGGTTGTGTTTTGTACCTGGATGTGCAAATCTAGAGTATGCAGCCTTAATTGTTCTTTATTTTACATTAGATAATTCTATAGATGATAACCCATTTCCTGTTGATAATAATTTCTCTGTATATCCGAATCCTGTAAAAAGTGAATTAATTTGTAAATTCTCCATGGTTAAGAAAGAAGAGTGTGAAATTTCCTTATTCAATATTAAAGGGCAAAATGTAAGAAATGTCTTAAATAGGTTTGTTAGAGCAGGTGAAAACTGCCTGACAATTGATATGAAATGTCTTAGTGAGGGTATCTACTTTTTGAAATTATCCGCCATAGTTGGATCATATTCAGGAGGAGATAAAAAAGATTATAAACCAATTATAAAAAAAATAGTAAAATTAAATTAGGAGGAACGATGAAAAAAGGATTATGCACAATAGCAACAATGATGTTTATCATTGCAATAAGCAGCAGTATGTTTGCTGCTGAGGAAGACGATACCACCTATGTTCACGGAAGAGCAGTTATTAAGGTAATAGAGACCTTTGACCAGATTAATACCAGAGAAGATGGTATCATTGAAACTGAAAAAATATGGTTTAATGAGCTGGCGGACCAATATGATATTCATAACTTGAAAAAAGTGTTCAGTTCTGATATCCCACCTCTTTGCGATTACTACACTATTGAGTTTCCGGAAGATTTTGCAGTTCTTGATGTATGTGAGGATTTTAAAACAGAAAGTGAAGTAACTACTGCTTTTCCGGATTTTATTGTGGAGATGTATTCTATACCCAATGATGAGTATTATGATTATCAATGGACCTTGCCAAGAATTCAGGCAGAAGAAGCTTGGGATGTGGTGGTTGAGAACGACGAACCAATCATACTTGCGATACTTGATACAGGAGTCGATGTTGCACATCCTGATACTGGCATGGTTTTTAATCCTCATCCGGATCTGGAGGATAATCTTTATATTGAAAACGACACACTGGTAGGTCACAATTATTATTGGCCTGACGAACTACCCTTTGATGATAATGGACATGGCACGCATGTTGCCGGTATAGCAGCAGCGGTAACCAATAATGATGAAGTGGGTGTGGCTTCTTTAGCCGGCTGGGAAAATTACAATGTAAAAATTATGCCTGTAAAAGTGCTTCGTAAAGAAGGATGGGGACTCTGGACCACTTGTCTTGCAGGAGTAGAATGGGCAGCGAATCATGGAGCGGATATAATCAATATGAGTTGGGGATGTGAATTATATGATCCAGATGTAATAAACTGGATAACTTCTGTAATAGATTCTGTGGTGGATTATTGCAATTGCTTATGTATTGCAGCAGCTGGAGATTATGGTAGTGGTAATTCTACTTATCCAGCCAAACTTGAAAATGTTATAGCTGTAACTTCCATTGACATAGATGAAAAATTAAGCGTTGATGCAAATGCTCAGGACTGGATTGATGTATGTTCACCTACTGGTGATTTGTATTACCCTCATCACGACGAAGATTGTATTTTAAGCACAATTCCTCAACATCATGATTATCAACTTTATGGTAATCACCCCTATTATTTTGGTATTTGGGCAGAAAGTGATTTATATGATTTTGCAGTAGGAACTTCATTTGCCGCTCCAATGGTATCCAGTCTCGCTGGAATGATAAAAGCAAAATATCCTGAAGCTACTAATGCTGGAATAAGAGGAAGGATTTTGGGAACCACGGATGATATCTATCAATATAATGAAGATTACTTGAAAAATAAACTTGGTTCAGGAAGAATAAATGCCTATAGGGCACTAACAGAACCTGAACATCCAGTTATTATTCTTTATGATATGACAACTGAAGATGGCAATAATGGTATATTTGAGTATGGAGAAACTGCTAACCTCATCTTAGAATTAAAAAATTGGTGGATAGGAGCAACTAATGTTCAAGGCACTTTAACAACTGCTGACGAGTTCATAACAATTGAAGATGGTACTGTTTTCTGGGGTAATATTGGTCAGGAAGAGATTGTGGCAAATGGTAATGACCCATTTGTTATTAGCGATAATACTGTAACACCAAGAGTTGTAGATTTTACTCTTCATCTTGAAGCAGAGAATATGGAACCCGTAAATATAGAATTTGAAGTTACGGTTTATCCTAATACCAGTACTCCATTGGTTACCCTTCCACTTGCTGCTGATGAAACAATAACTACAGAAGCAGTGATATCCGATATTGACAATGATGGTTTGGATGAGATAATTGTTGGTTCTTCTATCGGGAAAGTTTATATTTATAACCATCCTGATACAATTTCACTGGAAACGTGTTCACCAATTGATTGCACTCCTGCTGTTGGTGACATAGATAATGATGGAAAAGAGGAGATTGTTGTTGGTAATGATAATGGTAATGTTTATGTTTTGGATAAGGATGGAAATCTAATATCTGAATATCAATTTGATGGAATGTGCAAAAATGCTATCGTATTAGAAGATGTAACAGGAGATGGTCAGTTGGAAATAATTATAACCACCTGGAAGTTTAGCTATTATGTTGGTATAGATGCATTTCATATAATAAATCCTTTGACTGGTGATATGTTCACTTATGAACAAAATTGTAGAATATCCGAACCGATTTCTGTAGCTGATGTTAATAATGATTCAGCAAAGGAAATAATCACTCTATCTCATTATCTACAAGGAATTCAATTAAAAATATTTTCAATAGATAGTGACTATTCCTGTATGGAAATATTTAATGTAAATCATGGTACCTATAATAGTCCATATTATTCTCTCTCAGGTCCAGTAGTCGGTGATATTAATGAAGATGGTCTTCCGGAAATAATGTTTAGTTATTGTGAGTACCTCAATACGGATGATCTTCAGGTTAGTTATCGTCCTGGAATATATTGCTATAATTACAACAATACTGAACCATTATGGTGGTACCATTCATCAAATGTTCTCTTTTGGATGCCAACTCATTCACAACTATTAATTGCGGATATTTTACAGGATAATGAAGGTCTCGAGGTACTATTCCCATGTGATGTAAGGGTATCGGGACAGGGCCATTATAGTTTTGCTATACTTGATAAAAATGGTAATTTTCTTGTGGGAGGTGAGCAAGGTAATGCTAACATCGTTAGAGCAAGCGTAGGAATTATTGATTTAAATTCTGAAGGTAATCAAGAAATCATTAAAACTGCAATTTCAGGAGGGCTCGGATGTGGTGGGTTTTATTTCTCAATATTTGATAACCAATTAAATGAACTCCAAGAATGGCGAGTGAATACTGATTTGGAAAATTATTTTAAAAGCTGTGCTCTTGCTAAGGTTACTAATCAATATGACAATTATATTGTTTTGGTCTCATTAAAGGGAATCATTTATGCATTTCCTATCGAATATTCTCTTAGATCGATTTCCGAATGGCCACAATACCAGAACAATTCAAGGAATACTGGAAGCTATTTTCAGCCATTACCCGAAGAAATTGGAACCGATATAACAGTGAAGCACAATGTTGTTGTTGATACAAAGATTATTTTTCCCATTGAAGAACCAGAAGCAAGACTAATAATCAATCCGGGTAATGAAATACTTTTCGAATCAGGTGGATTAATTGAGGGACGAAACGTTCAGGCAATAGGTACAGAAGGAAATCCAATAATATTTTCGGGCTTATGTGCAGATACAACAATGAATTACTGGGATGGAATCTCAATATTCGGATGTGATGAAGCTCAATTTGAACATTGTTCAATAACAAATGCTGAAACCGGTATATTCCTGGTGAATACGGAGAACAATGTAATTAAAGATTGTACGATCATGTATAATGATATTGGCATCTCTTTATTTACCTCTTCACCATTTATTCGGAAGAACAACATATCGTATAATAGTTATGGTATAGCCGGTTTTCATAAAAGTATGCCTATATTATGTAATCTCGATACTCTCGGAGTACCGATTACAAATGTAGTAGTCGAAAATGAGGTAAACATATTTCTCGACGGCTCCGGTGCATATCTCGATAATGGATTTAATGATATTTATAGCACTTTCGAATATTATATCATATTAGAGAATTATCCGGAGAGATACCTGAATGCGAGATTGAATTATTGGAACAGTACTGTTGTTGAGGAAATATATACTCATCTTACACCACCGGAGTCTTTTATTATAGAGCCAATATGTGAGGAACCTAATAGTAAAAGTTCTGATCCATATCTCACCCCTGAAAATCAGAAGCTCGGAGAAGGTTATTCTTACTTGTTAGCAGGTAACTATTATGACGCAGCAACCTCTTTCACTGAATTAGTCTCAACATATCCTGAAACCCAAGAATCTGATCTTGGGGTTGTTGGCTTGTACTCTTGTTATATAGGATTTAAGAACCAGTGGACGGTACTTGAATCATATTTGGATACACTTCTTCTGAATCCTATGAACTCCGAAACCACAGAAAAACTATTGGGGACTTACAGGAATTTGTGTTTAAGAAACAAAGAAGAATATACACCTGCGATTTTAAATTATGAATCAATTTTAGATAATGATCCATCATACGAAGATTCATGTTATGCTGTAATCGATATAGGTAACACATATCTTGAAGCACAATACTCAGGTAAATCTGCAATGGGGAAATATTCCAATCTTATACCTCAGTCTCATAATAAACATCAAGAGGTTACAATGTACCTATTGAATTCCATTGTTGATGGACAAATCGCTCATTCACATAGTCATGGTATTTTTGATAAACCTGTACTTTTCCAGAGTTATCCAAATCCATGCTTAAAAACTACCAATATAGATTATTTCATACCTAAATCATCTCATGTTACATTGAGAATTTATAATCTGAAAGGTCAATTTGTGAAAACAATCTATAGTGGGTATAGAGAAGCCGGCAGGTACAATAATGTTTGGGATGGTACCGATCGGAATAATAAGAAATTAGGAAACGGTGTTTACTTCTATAAGCTCGATGCCGGTAGTTATTCAACTATAAAAAAGCTAATCATGATGAGATAAACACTTCTTCATCTCTCGAATAGAAGAGGAGCAGCTGCTCCTCTTCTATTCGAGAGATGAAGAAGTGTTTATCTCATCATGATTAGCTTTTTTATAGTTGAATAACTACCGGCATCGAGCTTATAGAAGTAAACACCGTTTCCTAATTTCTTATTATTCCGATCGGTACCATCCCAAACATTATTGTACCTGCCGGCTTCTCTATACCCACTATAGATTGTTTTCACAAATTGACCTTTCAGATTATAAATTCTCAATGTAACATGAGATGATTTAGGTATGAAATAATCTATATTGGTAGTTTTTAAGCATGGATTTGGATAACTCTGGAAAAGTACAGGTTTATCAAAAATACCATGACTATGTGAATGAGCGATTTGTCCATCAACAATGGAATTCAATAGGTACATTGTAACCTCTTGATGTTTATTATGAGACTGAGGTATAAGATTGGAATATTTCCCCATTGCAGATTTACCTGAGTATTGTGCTTCAAGATATGTGTTACCTATATCGATTACAGCATAACATGAATCTTCGTATGATGGATCATTATCTAAAATTGATTCATAATTTAAAATCGCAGGTGTATATTCTTCTTTGTTTCTTAAACACAAATTCCTGTAAGTCCCCAATAGTTTTTCTGTGGTTTCGGAGTTCATAGGATTCAGAAGAAGTGTATCCAAATATGATTCAAGTACCGTCCACTGGTTCTTAAATCCTATATAACAAGAGTACAAGCCAACAACCCCAAGATCAGATTCTTGGGTTTCAGGATATGTTGAGACTAATTCAGTGAAAGAGGTTGCTGCGTCATAATAGTTACCTGCTAACAAGTAAGAATAACCTTCTCCGAGCTTCTGATTTTCAGGGGTGAGATATGGATCAGAACTTTTACTATTAGGTTCCTCACATATTGGCTCTATAATAAAAGACTCCGGTGGTGTAAGATGAGTATATATTTCCTCAACAACAGTACTGTTCCAATAATTCAATCTCGCATTCAGGTATCTCTCCGGATAATTCTCTAATATGATATAATATTCGAAAGTGCTATAAATATCATTAAATCCATTATCGAGATATGCACCGGAGCCGTCGAGAAATATGTTTACCTCATTTTCGACTACTACATTTGTAATCGGTACTCCGAGAGTATCGAGATTACATAATATAGGCATACTTTTATGAAAACCGGCTATACCATAACTATTATACGATATGTTGTTCTTCCGAATAAATGGTGAAGAGGTAAATAAAGAGATGCCAATATCATTATACATGATCGTACAATCTTTAATTACATTGTTCTCCGTATTCACCAGGAATATACCGGTTTCAGCATTTGTTATTGAACAATGTTCAAATTGAGCTTCATCACATCCGAATATTGAGATTCCATCCCAGTAATTCATTGTTGTATCTGCACATAAGCCCGAAAATATTATTGGATTTCCTTCTGTACCTATTGCCTGAACGTTTCGTCCCTCAATTAATCCACCTGATTCGAAAAGTATTTCATTACCCGGATTGATTATTAGTCTTGCTTCTGGTTCTTCAATGGGAAAAATAATCTTTGTATCAACAACAACATTGTGCTTCACTGTTATATCGGTTCCAATTTCTTCGGGTAATGGCTGAAAATAGCTTCCAGTATTCCTTGAATTGTTCTGGTATTGTGGCCATTCGGAAATCGATCTAAGAGAATATTCGATAGGAAATGCATAAATGATTCCCTTTAATGAGACCAAAACAATATAATTGTCATATTGATTAGTAACCTTAGCAAGAGCACAGCTTTTAAAATAATTTTCCAAATCAGTATTCACTCGCCATTCTTGGAGTTCATTTAATTGGTTATCAAATATTGAGAAATAAAACCCACCACATCCGAGCCCTCCTGAAATTGCAGTTTTAATGATTTCTTGATTACCTTCAGAATTTAAATCAATAATTCCTACGCTTGCTCTAACGATGTTAGCATTACCTTGCTCACCTCCCACAAGAAAATTACCATTTTTATCAAGTATAGCAAAACTATAATGGCCCTGTCCCGATACCCTTACATCACATGGGAATAGTACCTCGAGACCTTCATTATCCTGTAAAATATCCGCAATTAATAGTTGTGAATGAGTTGGCATCCAAAAGAGAACATTTGATGAATGGTACCACCATAATGGTTCAGTATTGTTGTAATTATAGCAATATATTCCAGGACGATAACTAACCTGAAGATCATCCGTATTGAGGTACTCACAATAACTAAACATTATTTCCGGAAGACCATCTTCATTAATATCACCGACTACTGGACCTGAGAGAGAATAATATGGACTATTATAGGTACCATGATTTACATTAAATATTTCCATACAGGAATAGTCACTATCTATTGAAAATATTTTTAATTGAATTCCTTGTAGATAATGAGATAGAGTGATTATTTCCTTTGCTGAATCATTATTAACATCAGCTACAGAAATCGGTTCGGATATTCTACAATTTTGTTCATAAGTGAACATATCACCAGTCAAAGGATTTATTATATGAAATGCATCTATACCAACATAATAGCTAAACTTCCAGGTGGTTATAATTATTTCCAACTGACCATCTCCTGTTACATCTTCTAATACGATAGCATTTTTGCACATTCCATCAAATTGATATTCAGATATTAGATTTCCATCCTTATCCAAAACATAAACATTACCATTATCATTACCAACAACAATCTCCTCTTTTCCATCATTATCTATGTCACCAACAGCAGGAGTGCAATCAATTGGTGAACACGTTTCCAGTGAAATTGTATCAGGATGGTTATAAATATAAACTTTCCCGATAGAAGAACCAACAATTATCTCATCCAAACCATCATTGTCAATATCGGATATCACTGCTTCTGTAGTTATTGTTTCATCAGCAGCAAGTGGAAGGGTAACCAATGGAGTACTGGTATTAGGATAAACCGTAACTTCAAATTCTATATTTACGGGTTCCATATTCTCTGCTTCAAGATGAAGAGTAAAATCTACAACTCTTGGTGTTACAGTATTATCGCTAATAACAAATGGGTCATTACCATTTGCCACAATCTCTTCCTGACCAATATTACCCCAGAAAACAGTACCATCTTCAATTGTTATGAACTCGTCAGCAGTTGTTAAAGTGCCTTGAACATTAGTTGCTCCTATCCACCAATTTTTTAATTCTAAGATGAGGTTAGCAGTTTCTCCATACTCAAATATACCATTATTGCCATCTTCAGTTGTCATATCATAAAGAATAATAACTGGATGTTCAGGTTCTGTTAGTGCCCTATAGGCATTTATTCTTCCTGAACCAAGTTTATTTTTCAAGTAATCTTCATTATATTGATAGATATCATCCGTGGTTCCCAAAATCCTTCCTCTTATTCCAGCATTAGTAGCTTCAGGATATTTTGCTTTTATCATTCCAGCGAGACTGGATACCATTGGAGCGGCAAATGAAGTTCCTACTGCAAAATCATATAAATCACTTTCTGCCCAAATACCAAAATAATAGGGGTGATTACCATAAAGTTGATAATCATGATGTTGAGGAATTGTGCTTAAAATACAATCTTCGTCGTGATGAGGGTAATACAAATCACCAGTAGGTGAACATACATCAATCCAGTCCTGAGCATTTGCATCAACGCTTAATTTTTCATCTATGTCAATGGAAGTTACAGCTATAACATTTTCAAGTTTGGCTGGATAAGTAGAATTACCACTACCATAATCTCCAGCTGCTGCAATACATAAGCAATTGCAATAATCCACCACAGAATCTATTACAGAAGTTATCCAGTTTATTACATCTGGATCATATAATTCACATCCCCAACTCATATTGATTATATCCGCTCCATGATTCGCTGCCCATTCTACTCCTGCAAGACAAGTGGTCCAGAGTCCCCATCCTTCTTTACGAAGCACTTTTACAGGCATAATTTTTACATTGTAATTTTCCCAGCCGGCTAAAGAAGCCACACCCACTTCATCATTATTGGTTACCGCTGCTGCTATACCGGCAACATGCGTGCCATGTCCATTATCATCAAAGGGTAGTTCGTCAGGCCAATAATAATTGTGACCTACCAGTGTGTCGTTTTCAATATAAAGATTATCCTCCAGATCCGGATGAGGATTAAAAACCATGCCAGTATCAGGATGTGCAACATCGACTCCTGTATCAAGTATCGCAAGTATGATTGGTTCGTCGTTCTCAACCACCACATCCCAAGCTTCTTCTGCCTGAATTCTTGGCAAGGTCCATTGATAATCATAATACTCATCATTGGGTATAGAATACATCTCCACAATAAAATCCGGAAAAGCAGTAGTTACTTCACTTTCTGTTTTAAAATCCTCACATACATCAAGAACTGCAAAATCTTCCGGAAACTCAATAGTGTAGTAATCGCAAAGAGGTGGGATATCAGAACTGAACACTTTTTTCAAGTTATGAATATCATATTGGTCCGCCAGCTCATTAAACCATATTTTTTCAGTTTCAATGATACCATCTTCTCTGGTATTAATCTGGTCAAAGGTCTCTATTACCTTAATAACTGCTCTTCCGTGAACATAGGTGGTATCGTCTTCCTCAGCAGCAAACATACTGCTGCTTATTGCAATGATAAACATCATTGTTGCTATTGTGCATAATCCTTTTTTCATCGTTCCTCCTAATTTAATTTTACTATTTTTTTTATAATTGGTTTATAATCTTTTTTATCTCCTCCTGAATATGATCCAACTATGGCGGATAATTTCAAAAAGTAGATACCCTCACTAAGACATTTCATATCAATTGTCAGGCAGTTTTCACCTGCTCTAACAAACCTATTTAAGACATTTCTTACATTTTGCCCTTTAATATTGAATAAGGAAATTTCACACTCTTCTTTCTTAACCATGGAGAATTTACAAATTAATTCACTTTTTACAGGATTCGGATATACAGAGAAATTATTATCAACAGGAAATGGGTTATCATCTATAGAATTATCTAATGTAAAATAAAGAACAATTAAGGCTGCATACTCTAGATTTGCACATCCAGGTACAAAACACAACCATTCAGCTAAATAATCCCAATCAGTTTCAATAGGGAAACGGATACGGTATTGGCTCTTATCTCTACTACTATTATAATCATCTAACACATAATCCGTAATATCTAAACAGCGATAACCAACTTCTGCACTATCACTTATGATGCCAATATTTGTATGTAGAGTTCCAGGGTCTCCTGGATCTCCTTTTGACCAGTCTGAAACATCAAGTTGATTGCCATAATCTATATGGTCCATTATGCAGAACATTGTATCTCCTCCTGGAACATCCCAGATAGGAAATACACCTGATTGCTCATTTCCTGCACTAAAAGTTTGATATAATCTTATATACACACTATCTACTTCATATCCATTCGGAATTTGTGGTAATTCAAAACTTACATAACTTCTCATTCTTGAATTGGGATCTGGTGGTATTCCTATCATACCAGAATCACCTGGTCCAATTACACCCAAGGTGTATACGCTACAACTTTGATTATTCTGGCTAAAACATATATCTCCATCCAGTTCTGGTGTTGAGTAGACGCTGTCTATAATGGTATCGGCGGATAGCAGAGCAGTAAATAGAGAATAGAAACTTGCTGAAATAATCAGAATAGAAAACAAAAAAATTAATTTTTTCATTTTTGGTTACCTCATAATTTATTGTATCATATTTACAAAAAAATTCTGTCAAGTTTAAAAAAATTTTCGTTAGCTAATTGGTTAAACCAGGACTTTTCAGTTTCAATAACACCATCTGCTTTAACATCAATTTGGCTAAAGGGTTCAGTTACTTTAATGACCGCTCTACCATGAACATAGGTAGTGTCATCTTCTTCAGCAGCAAACATGCTGCTGCTTATAGCAATAATAAATATCATTGCTACTATT
>Ga0257137_1000065_pt1 | contig 11801 bp, 10 predicted proteins | sample saktaT_19_FD_197254 | JGI IMG/M metagenome (GOLD analysis project Ga0257137, IMG submission 197254) | Metatranscriptome of saline water microbial communities from Sakinaw Lake, British Columbia, Canada - sak_2010_1_5_50m (Metagenome... | ecosystem: Environmental > Aquatic > Non-marine Saline and...
ATTTATCAAAGATGAAAAAATTTACATCTAATAATGATACTATCAATTTTATCAAGACAAATGTGGAATTTCATCAAACAATAGCAGAAATTGGCCAGAATCATGTTTTGTATGAGATTTTCATCATTGTGAAAAATCTTCTTACAGAATCTCAAGAGGCGATAATAAAATTTCCAGGAATAATGGAACACTCACTTCAAGATCACGAAGAAATATATCAAGCTATCAAAGAAGGAAGGGTATACGATGCAGAACAGGCCATGCTCAACCATTTGGAGCATGTTGGGAAAACTTTACAAAGTATAGAAAAAGAGGAATAAATAATTTTTTTATTATAAATGGTCTGACAAGCATACTTACCGACCTATAATAAATTTTTTAATCGGATTTAGATATTTAAAAAAAATTAGTAAGATGATAAAAAATGTAGAAGGGAGGTGAAGAAAATAGTGAAATTTAAAGTAGCTGTAACGGACTATGTATTTCCTGATTTAGAAACAGAAAGAAAAGAGTTAAAAAAAATTGGAGCAGATTTAATTGAGAGTACAGGAAGTGATGAAGAAAGTATTATTGAAGCTGCCAAAGATGCCGACGCAATATTAAACTGTTACGCAGAACTAACTCCAAAAGTAATTGAATCCCTGGAAAAGTGCCAAATAATTGCAAGATATGGTATAGGTGTGAATAATGTTGATATGTCTTCTGCAACTAAAAAGAGAATTATTGTTACCAATGTACCTGATTACTGTATAGAAGAAGTATCGGACCATGCACTAGCATTGATTTTGGCATGTACACGAAAAATTTGCCAGCTGAATGCAACTGTAAAAAGCGGGAAGTGGGATTTTAAAGATTATCGTCCTATGTATAGATTAGAAGGACAAACGTTAGGTATTGTAAGTTTTGGCAAAATTCCTCGAAGGTTAGTGGAAAAAGTAAGCGCTTATAAATTTAACATTATAGCTTATGACCCTTATGTTGATAAAGGAATAGCAGCAAAATACAACGTAAAATTAGTAACATTAGAAGAACTGCTTAAGGAAAGCGATATTATAACAGTACATGCTCCTCTTACTAAAGAAACAAAAGGAATGTTTGGAAGTGAACAATTTAAAATGATGAAAGACTCAGCATATTTAATAAATACTGCTCGTGGTGGATTGATTAAAGATGATGATTTAGCCCAAGCTGTAAAAGAGGGAGAAATAGCAGGAGCAGGATTAGACGTATTGGAAGATGAAAACGTTAATTCCCACCATCCCTTAGTAAATTTAGAAAATGTCATTATCACTCCGCATTCAGCATTTTATTCAGAGCAAGCTCTAAAAGATTTGCAATATAAGGCTGTTCAAGAAGTAGTAAGAATATTAACCGGGGAAAGGCCCAAATCATGTGTAAATCCAGAAGTACTAAAAAAACAAATAAAGGAGGAAAAATAAATAAAATGGAGAAAAAAACATTTAAGACAGATAAATGGTTTGTAAGTCCATGGAACTACGAAGAAGTAGTAACTAAAAATTTTAATTTTGCAAAAAAAATAAAAATTCATGATGTGTCGTTAAGAGATGGAGAGCAGCAAGCAGGTTTAATTTTTAATAAAGACCAAAAGGTAGCAATAGCAGAAAAGTTAGCTGAAGTGGGAGTTGATAGAATAGAAGCGGGTATGCCAGCAGTATCTGATCAAGACAAATCAGCAATCGAAGAGATCGTAAAGAGGAATTTTGGTCCAGAGATATTTGCTTTTGCACGTTGCATGAAAGAAGATATTAAAAAAGCTGCTGACACAGGTGTTGATGGTGTAATTGTTGAAATACCTTCCAGTGAACATATTATAAAAAATGCTTATAAGTGGTCTTTAGAAAAAGCAATGAATCTTTCAGTTGAAGCTACTAAATATGCAGAAGAATTGGGTCTATATACAGTATTTTTCCCCATTGATATGACCAGAGCTGATATGAACTGGGTTTTAACCTTGATTGAGAAAGTTGCTACTGAAGGGCATATGGATGCTCTTGCAGTGGTAGATACTTTTGGAGGATTAGCTCCACATGCAGTACCAAACTTAATAAAAAGAGTGAAAGAAAGAATTGACAAGCCCATTGAAGTTCATTTTCACGATGATTTTGGACTAGGTGCAGCTAATACAATCATGGCTCTTGCAGCAGGTGCTGAGGTAATGCATACTACTATTTGCGGTATTGGAGAAAGAGCAGGGAACGCACCCTATGAAGATATTGTCTTAAGTTTACTAACTATGTACGGCATAGATCTTGGCATTAAATATGAAAAAATTTATGAAACTGCAAAATTTTTAAGAGAAATTTCAGGATTAAATGTAAGACAGAATAGGCCAATATTCGGAGATACAATATATGATATAGAATCAGGAATAATTTCCGCTTGGTACGAAAACGTAAAAGATACAGCCCCATTAGAACTCTCTCCTTTTTTGCCTTCATTAATTGGACATAATCAATCAAAAATTGTAATGGGCAAGAATAGTGGGATACCTTCTATTGATAATTGGTTAAGGGAGCTAAATTTAACTGTGGAAAGCGAAGAAAAGAAGATGGAAATATTACTGAAAGTAAAGGAAAAAGCTTATATAAAAGCAGGTCTTTTAAGTAAAGAAGAGTTTAAAGAGATAGTAAAAGAATTTTCAAATTAAATAATAATATTTTTTTTAAAATAAATAAAAAATAAAACATAAGGAGGAATAGAAAAATGGATTTGAGTTTTTTAGGTAGCCAACATGAGTACGATCCCAGAAGGAATTACAGTGTAAGTCATACTGATTGGCAGGAGAGAGTAAATTTTGACCGACTAAGAAAAGAAAGATTACAAAAAGCAAGGGAAAAGATGGAGGAATTTGACTTAGGTGCTCTGATACTGTTTAAAGGTGAAAATATAAGATATGTTACAAGCGTTTTCCAGGGTAACTGGAAGAATAATATTTTCATTCGATATGCAGTGTTGCCCCGTGGTGGTGATCCGGTGCTATTTGAAACGATTGGCTCTGATTTAGAATGCGCTAAGATAGATGCACCTTGGCTAAAAGGTAATATTAGGCCTGCAATAACCTGGAAATGGGCTGAGGGTGCCGAAGATATGATGGTAAAAAAGATGGCCGCTGGTGTAATGAAAGTGTTAAAAGAGAATGGGGTTGAAAAAGAGAAGATAGGCATTGATATCATGGACCTGAAATCTTATGAAACTTTAAAAAATTCAGGTTTAAATTTGGTAAATTGTTGGCCAGCCATGTCTGCAGCGAGAACAATAAAAACCACAGACGAAATTGAATTGCTAAAAATATCCAGCGCTTATGGTGATGCAGCAATGTGGAAAATTAAGAATGAATGGTTAAAACCAGGAGTAAAAGAATCGTATATTACTGCAAAAGTAAATGAATTTTTATATGAAGAAGGATTTGATTTTGTATATGATATAATTTGTGCTTCTGGTGGAAATACCAACCCGTATAGAAGATGGCATACAGATAGATTGATTAGATATGGAGACTTAGTTATTGTTGATATTAATGCAATAGGCCCAGGTGGATATTTTGTAGACTTTGTCCGCTGTTTTAAGGTTGGAGATAATTGGACTGAAGCAGAAAAGGATTTATATAAAGAAGTTTATGACAGCCTTTATGCGGGAATAGCAGAAATGAAACCGGGAAATACAACCAAAGACGTAGCAGAAAAGTTCCATAAATATGCAGATGATAAATACGGTAGTGTTAGCTTGCAGCAGTTTGCCCATAGTATTGGATTAGATCTTTATGAAGGTATGTGGGTTTCAAGAGCTTATTCTTTAGATTATCCAGCAGAAATTAAACAAAACATGACCTTTGCTATTGAAACTTTTGCTGGAAAACCAGGACTGAAGCAAACAGTAAGATTAGAGGAAGATATAGTTATTACTGATAAAGGAGCTCAACTTTTAACCTTAGCTCCTCATCAGGCTGGTTTTGAAAAATACAGAACCCAGTTTTAGAAACAATGGATTAAAGAAAAATGGAAAAGCTGGCGGAGACTTACATTAAAAAGAACTGTCAGCTTTTCCATAGAAGTTTTAGTACCTCAGCTAAAAACAATAATTTAAAGGAGATTATTAAAGTCTGGTCAATCATATGACTAACCAAGAAATTATCGAGTTTGCCGCTCGTAGAGCAAATGAATATCGTCAAAGATGGCTTGTAATGACTAAAAAGAAGGATGGATTTGGTTTCCATTGCTCAGAATCATCTATAAGGGCTATCAACGATGCTTTAAATATGAATATACCTGAAGATGTAATCCGTATATCTACCGGGTTTCGCGGTGGAGGCGGTGGTTATGGTGATAGGTGTGGAATTTTAGAATCAGGAATTATTCTGCTTGGGTTTAAATATGGAAGATTAAAGAAGGAAGAAGATTGTACAAAGATAAGTTATTTAGTTCGTTTATTACATGTGCGTTATATGGAAAAACTAGGCAGTATATATTGTCGAATATTATTTCCTTTTCATCGACTTCACAGTAAAGATGATTCATGTGCTTATGTTTATGATATGGGAACCAAAATAGTTGCAGAACTTTTACTGGAAGCTGAAGATTTACTTTTGGAAATGCCAAGAAATGAAGTATGTTAATTTATTTTATGCAAATTAAAAAGAGAATTTCAATTATTAAAGCATTGCATTTCAAATTGAAAAAGTATATTTTACAATAAATGAAAGAGAGGTATTTAATTATGAAGGCAGCAGTATTAAAAGGACCCAAAGATCTATACATTGAGGATGTTCAGAAACCCGTTCCAGGGTATGGAGAAGTTTTAGTAAGAGTGAAAGCAACAGCCATATGTGGTACAGATATTTCAATTTATGAAGGTAAAACTAAAGTAGATTATCCTAGAACATTAGGTCATGAATCAGCCGGAGAAGTTGTAGAATTGGGTGAGGGTGTAAAAAGCTTAAAAGTGGGAGATAAAATTGCAATGAGCCCCACCTCTTATTGCGGTACTTGTCTTGACTGTCTGAGAGGCGACACAAATATTTGCAAAAATGGAGGTTTGTTTGGTCGCGAATTTAACGGGACTTTTGCTGAGTATGTTACCCTTAACGAAAACAGGGCATTTAAATTACCGGATAGCATGTCATGCGTAGATGCTACAACATTTGCTTTGCTAACTACAGTAGTTTATGCACAGAGGAAAGTTCATATATTTCCAAATTCCAGTGTAGTGGTAATTGGAGAAGGTAATGCTGGCTTAATGCATTCCAAAATTTCAAAATTAAAGGGAGCTAATCCAGTAATAGGGGTTGATATTAAAGAGAGCGAATGGAAACTTGATATAGCAAAAAGTTTATATGGAGCTGATTATGTATTAAGTGAGAATGTAATTGAGAAAGTAGATGAACTTACCGAAGGTAAAGGGGCAGATTTTGTTATTGAATGCGCGGGAAAGGCAGTGACATGGAATTTAGCAACTAAATTAGTTCGTCCGGGAGGAACTATACTTGCATTTGGAATAACAGGACCTACAATAGAAAAGTTTAATTCATATTCATTATATTATAAGGACTTAAAAATTATTGGTTCCAGAGCGATGCAAGCAATTGATTGGCCTATTTCTATAGATTTAGCAAAAAAAGGGAAAATAGATATCGGAGCAATTATTACTAATCGATTGCCACTAGAAGACCTGATAAAAGGTTTCGAAATGCTCAAAGATCCTTCCCAGAAAGCCTTGAGAGTAGTAATAGAAATTTAAAATAATTATATAGAGATTTACTATTAGATGATTTGACAGCCTGAAATAGATAAAGTTAAGGTTATAATCAATATAAGGGGTATAGATAATGAAAAATGATGCGTATTCAGAAGATAAGGAAATTAACATAGCTGTTATTGGTGTTGGATGGATAGGCGAGGTGCATAGTGAATGTTACAAAAGACTGGAGCAATATATACCAGGAGTAAAAATAGTACTTCATACAGTTGTAGATATTAACGAAGATCGTGCAAAAGAAATTGCAAGGAAATATCGGTATAAGGAATGGGATACTGATTGGAAAAATATTTTAAAGAATAAGGAAATTGATATTGTAGATATATGCACAAGTAATAAATTTCACAAAGAAATTGCTATTGCGGCTGCCAAAGCAGGTAAGCATATAATTTGTGAAAAGCCATTGGCAAGCAACTTGAAAGATGCTAAAGAGTTATATGAAGAAGTTTTAAAACATAATGTTAAAAGTTTAATTAATTTTCCCTACAGAAAATTTCCTGCCCTTGTATATATTCGTCAATTGATTATGAAAGGGAAATTAGGTGATATCTATGATTATAGGGCTTCTTTTACTCAAGATATGTCCATGAATAGCAATTATTTTGATTGGCATTTTAAAAAGTCTTTGGCTGGGGCTGGATGTTTAACAACAATGGGTATTCACTCTCTTGATATGGCTCGATTTTTAATGGGAGACATTTCGGAAGTTTTTGCTTTAAGTAAGACTTTTATTAAAGAAAGGTCATCTAATTTGAATGGAAAAATAACAAGAGAAAAAGTGGATGTTGATGATACAACTGCAATATTGGCAAAATTTAAAATAGGCTCTATAGGTAGATTTTTCTTTTCATGGTTAGTCGCTGGTAGAAAACATCATATGGATATTGAAATAAACGGTAGCAAAGGTAGTATACTTTTTAATAGTGAGAGACTGAACGAGATTAAATTCTGTGATAATGACATTAAAGATAAGAAAAACATAGGGTTTAAAAACATATTAATAGGTGCTGAACATCCTTATGGTAATTTATTTTCTTTAAAAACTGGCATGGGTATAGGATGGAAAGAATCTATTGTTATTCAGTTTACAGATTTTGTAAAGGCTATAATAGAAGATAAAAAAACTGAACCCAGCCTGCATGATGGTCTGGAGGCACAGAAACTAATTGAAGCAATTCAGACATCTGCAGAAAGTAGCAAATGGGTGAAAATATAGTAGATAACAAAAGATAAAATTATTTAGTAGAGTACTATAGATATTGCAAAAATACCTTCAAGAACCCATATTTCTGATGAAACTGAAAGGTTAATTATAAAGGGGAATGAGAATTATATTGTTAAAGAAGGTGAAGTCACAGGGATAAAATTATAAGAGAAAATTAATAAATTGTTTTTGGCATTATTAAAAAATAAAAAAGGAGTTTTAAAAATGAAGCATATTAAAGTTAATAATTTAAAATCAAAAGTTCTTCCTAAACATGAAAGGGTTTATGCGAAAGAAATTTGGGGAAAAGAAAGTGGGGCTAAAAATTGTGTAGTACTATATAATGAAATGGATAAAACAGGTGGTGCAGAGATGCATGTTCACGCTGACTCCGAACACATTTTTTATGTAATTGAAGGAGAAATGTCAATTTCAGATGGGAACGAAACTTATATTATTAAAGCAGGAGAAGCCGCAGTAGTAGAGCCCGGGGAACCTCATGAGGCAAAGGGAACAGGGAAAGTAGACTGCAAATATCTATTAGCTACTTCTCCTCCCGCATCCTTTACTGATAAATAGTCTAAAAATCTAATAAGATATTCGCAACAAGATTAATAACAAATGATTGTAAAATATAAAGAGAAAATATTGCGCTTATTATATTCGGAATAACAAGAGGAAAAATATAACACTAAGATTTTACAAGTATAGGTGAATAAAAAAATGACAAATGATAAGAATTTTATTCTGGAAGTAAAAAATGTTAGAAAAGAATTTCCTGGAGTGTTAGCTTTAGATGATGTTAATTTCGATCTTAAAGCTGGTGAAATTCATGCTTTATTAGGAGAAAATGGCGCTGGAAAATCGACATTAATAAAAATAATTTCAGGAGTATATAAAGCCGAAGCAGGAGAGATTATTATTGATGGCCAGAAAAAGATTTTTAATAATCCACACGAGGCACTGAATAATGGAATTAGTACAATATATCAAGAATTTAATTTAGTTCCCCATATGAACGTTAGTGAAAATGTATATTTAGGCAAAGAAGATGTAATTTCTGAAAGATTTGGGATTTTAGATAGAAGAAAAATGAAAAATGAAACTAAAGAGTTGTTAAACTCGATTAATCTTAGTCTTAATCCCAATGAAATCGTAAAAGGTTTAGGAATTGCAAAACAGCAATTATTATCAATTGCGAAAGCTATTTTCAGGAAAGCTAAAGTTATTATTATGGATGAGCCATCAGCAGTATTGACTGCAAAAGAATTTGAATATCTGCTTAAGTTGATTAGAGGATTAAAAAGTGAAGGAATTGCCATTATATATATATCTCACAGAATTGAAGAAATATTCCAAATTGCTGATCGAGTTACTGTTTTGCGAAATGGTAAATTGATTGGAACAAATAAGATTAATGATATAGATATTGATCAGTTAATAAAAATGATGGTTGGCCGAAGATTAGAGGAAAAATACCACAAAGCAACAGTGAAAATCGGAAGTGATTTGTTCGAGGTTGAAAATATAAATCGCAAAAATATATTAAAAAATATAAGCTTCACTTTGCGAGAAGGAGAAATATTAGGAATTACAGGATTAGTAGGAGCCGGCAAAACAGAATTAGCAAGGGCAATTTTTGGTGCCGATAAAATAGATTCAGGAATAATTAAAATTAAAAATGAGGTTGTAGAAATTGATAATCCAAGTAATGCCATTAACAATAAGATAAGTTTTATTCCTGAAGATAGAAAAAATGGTGGGCTTGTTTTAGAAATGTCGGTGAAACATAATATTACCTTGGCCAATTTGAATCAACTCGTTAAGATGAGTGTTATTAACTTAAAGAAAGAAAAAGAAATTGCAAGAGAATTTAAAGGTAAATTATCAATAAAAACACCTAATTTAGAAAGGAAAACATTGTATTTAAGCGGGGGTAACCAACAGAAAGTGGTTATTGCAAAGTGGATATTTGCCGATGCTCGTATTTTTATATTTGATGAAGCAACAAGAGGAATTGATATCGGAGCCAAAGTTGAAGTATATGATCTAATTATGGACCTGGTTAAACAAGGGGCAGGTGTTATTTTTATCTCCTCGGAATTCGAAGAAATATTAGGAATATGCGATCGGATTTTAGTTATGAGTAAAGGGAGAGTAACTAAAGAATTTAATGTAAAAGAAACGGATAAAGAAAAAATCTTAAAAGCGGCAATTATATAGCTGTTCGATAAAAAAGGAGGAAAAAACTGAATGTTAACTTCTAAAATGAGGAATACTGAAATAAATCAAAAAAACCTTAACAATAAAATTGACTGGAGAAGCGCAATACTTCCATTAATTATAATTCTGATGAGCATGTTGTTTTATTCCGTAAACAATAATTTTTTGAGCATCTATAATTTTCAGAACATCACAAGACAAGTTTCAGTACTTGCAATTATTGCCGTAGGACAATCATTGGTAATTATCTGTGGAGGCATTGATCTTTCTCAAGGTTCAGTAATGGCTTTATCAAGCTTAATTGCTGCGGATTTTATGGTGAAATATGGAATGTGGCAGGGAATTTTAACAGGTCTTATTGTTGGTGCCTTTATAGGCTTAATATCGGGAACAATTTATGCAAAAGGTAAAGTGCCTGCTTTTGTAGTTACTTTAGGCGGAATGACAGCGATAAGAGGTTTAACTTTTTTATATACTAATGGTACCCCAGTGGTAGGCTTACCAGCATCTTTTAAATTTTTAGGTTTTGGAAAAATTTTGGGCGTACCTTTCCCTGGAGCCATAGCAATAATGATATTTATTTTTGCTTTTTTATTCTCAAGGTGGACAAGAACAGGTAGATATTTTTACGCCATTGGAGGTAATGAAGAAACTGCAATTTTGTCAGGTATAAATATTAGTAAGTATAAAATCATTTCTTTTGTGATTAGTGGAATTATGGCTGCAATAAGTGGCTTAATTTTAACTGCTCGCATTACTTCCGGACAACCAACCATAGGAGAAGGAATGGCATTGCAAGCAATTGCTGCAAGTGTCATTGGAGGCATCTCATTAAAAGGGGGAAGAGGAGGAATAGTCGGAACCTTTTTTGGGGTGTTAATTCTAGCTATAATAGGAAACGGCCTCAATCTAATGAGAGTATCTTCTTTTACTCAGATGGTTGTTAATGGATCTATTGTTATTGTGGCTGTATTTTTTGATGTTTATTATAAGAAAGATTAATAATGATTTCAATTAAAATAAGGAATTTAAGAAAAAATATAAAATCTTTAAGATATTGCCTGTGTAGAGCAAAGAGGCTAAAATGTAAGATATTTTTTAAAAAAAGGGAGGTGATATATAGACATAAAGGATATTAATTAATTTGCTAAAAGTCATAAATATTTTAAAAAAGGAGTATGAAAAAATGAATAGAAAGAGAATTGCTTTATTATTTTTGGTTCTATGTTTAATATTAAGTTTTTCAATAACTGTGACCGCTAAAGTAGGAGATTTACGTGATCTTCCAAGACCACCTAAACCGGACAAGAGTTATACTATTGGAGTGGCATTACCCCATTTAGCCAATCCACATTTTTTAGGTCATGCATATGGTTACTTTGAAGAGGGGAAAGCTTTAGGAGTAGATATTATATTGTTTGAGGCGGGTGGTTACAAATATATTGATCGACAAGTACAGCAAATAGAAGATTTTATAAGTATGGGAGTAGATGCAATCATCATTTGTGCAACAAGCGGTGAAGGTACAATGGCAATTGTAGATGAAGCAGTTGCAGCCGGCATTCCAGTAATTAATACCAACGTTATGACCAATAGCACGAATGTAGTGACTAGAGTTCGTTCAGATGATTCCTATATTGGACAATTACAAGCAGAGTACATGGCAAAAGAATTAAATAACAAAGGTAAAGTAATTATGCTTCCTGGGCCAGCAGGAACATCTTGGGCAATGGGTCGTTCCGCAGGATTTCGAGCTACTATGGAGAAAAACTTTCCAGATATAGAAATTTTAGATGAGCAGTTCTGTGATTCCGACCCTGCTGCAGGATTAGCTCTTATGGAAGATATGCTTTTAGCTTATCCAGACCTTGAGGGAGTAATGACAGGGAGTGATTTTTTAGGAGTCGGAGCAGCTGAAGCATTATTCCAGGCTGGTAAATCAGGGAAAATCGTTCTAACTACTTCTGATTCACAAAAAGCCTGTATTGATGGCATTAGAGAAGGAAAAATTGCTGCTACAATGGTACAAGCACCATGTTACATGGCAAGTTGGGGTGTTAGAGCTGCTGTTATGACATTAGAGGGACGAGAAGACGAATTAGCAGAAAGATATTGGACACCGATCCTTGTATGTGACAAGAACAATGTTGAAACTTTTGAATTTGTAGGTGTTTCTAGGCCTCCTGATGGATGGGAATTACCTAAATAAATAATCCGAATTAAAGGGGGAGTACTTATTGTATTATAAATTGTACTCCCCTAACCCTTTATCATAAATTGAAAGGAGATGTTGATTAGTGGATAGAAAGACAAAAGTTTCAATAACTCACAAAGAAATAATACCGGGTTCTCCAGGAAATTTTGGAGAAGATGCCATAGACACTGTTTACCAGATGTTACATAAAAACATTGAGTTGATTGGGGGTATAGAGCGGATAATTAAACCTGGTGATAAAATTTTGTTAAAAGTAAATGCTTGCTGGCCAGTATCCCCTGAATCGGGTGTTGCAAATGATCCTCGAGTTGTTGCCGCCCTAGTAAGGTATTTAAAGAAAAATACAAAAGCTAAAAGCATAACTTTGGCGGAAAGATCAAGTATCGG
>Ga0257137_1000076_pt1 | contig 11497 bp, 8 predicted proteins | sample saktaT_19_FD_197254 | JGI IMG/M metagenome (GOLD analysis project Ga0257137, IMG submission 197254) | Metatranscriptome of saline water microbial communities from Sakinaw Lake, British Columbia, Canada - sak_2010_1_5_50m (Metagenome... | ecosystem: Environmental > Aquatic > Non-marine Saline and...
CTGATAGGCGCCTGCGTCCTGGGCGTTTTGTCTTACATTGGAAGGGCTATCATGGCCCACCGGGAAAAGAGCAGGGCGATTTTTACTCTGGAGAAAGAAGCAGCCGCCAGCACCAGGATTCGCTCTATAGGCATGGCTTTCGTTCTGTTGATCTTAGGTGGGACAATCTACTTCACCGCCATTTATTTGGAACCAAATCTGGATCTGGAGACCGAGATCGAGGTCACGCCAACAGCCTTATTGCAGCCGACGCCAACCCCAACTACGGAGCCGCCTACGATCACGCCTACGCCCCGCCCCACGCGGACACCCCGTCCAACGACGACCCCGGAGGTTACTCTCACTCTTACGCCCGAACCCGTTGTTTTGCCTAACTGTCCAAATCCTCTAGCCAGGCTCACTAACCCTACGGTGAACGCTGTCCTGAAGGGGTCTGTGGAAATCAGAGGGTCGGCGTATTATGAAGAACCTAATAAGTTTGACTACTACAAGTTCGAGTTTCGCCACCAGGTAGAAACTGAATGGTCCTTCATCCAAGACTTCAAAGAGCCGGTAGTTGATGGAATCCTGGGCAATTGGACCATACCCCCGTCTCTTCCTGCCGGTGCTTACACCTTCCGTTTAGTGGTGGTGGACAAAACGGGCAACTACTTGGATCCCTGTGAAGTGAATGTGACTATTGAACACTAATCATTGGGAGAGCACATCCCGAAGGAGGATGAGAAATGAAAGAGAAGCTAAAAGCATACTTCCCCTGGATTATGGTAGCAGTTGTCTTGTTCCTGCTGATTGCCCTGGTGATAGTGGGTCTCCTCTGCAACAGGGGAATTTCTGCCAATCGTGCCAGCACGGAGAGGATATCCGCCGAGGTGGATCGTCTCAATGATGAGATGGAGCAGGCGGGGGGCGAGATAGACAAGCTCGAAGCGGCCATAGAGAAGGCAGACGGCGAGATCGTCGAGCTCAGAGCAGAGCTGAAGAAGGCAGAGACGGAGGGGGACCGGCTCAGGGAAAACCTGCGGGAGGACTTGGCGGAGGACATCTCCGCCAACGCCGACCGGCTTCAGGAAGAGGCCACGCAAGTGGCAACCAAAGCCGAGTTCCAGGTATTGCTCCTCAAGGCTTCGGCCAAGGCTTTGAAAGCGCGGATTCACCTGGCCGAGAAAGAGGCGGGGCTTGCTGAGCGGGATCTGGCGGAGTGTGATGCCGCCCTGGAAGCAGCGGCAGCTCTGGCTGACGGGAAAGACAAGACCGCTCTCCAGGAGATAAGGACGAGTATAGTCGAGCTGAAGGATGGTGTCGAAGCCCACACCTTCCCCATCGCTACCCTGGAAATCGTGAGCGACAAAATAGACGCCCTCATCGGTAAGTAGTAGGGGAGAGCATCCATGACGGGGAACAGCGGTTGAAAACCGCCTCTGGAGGGCGCGGATGCGCCCTCACAGGTGCGATTTCAATCGCTACCCAACTTTTCGCAATGTGCCCTACCGAAACTGCCCAGGGCCTTTGGCCCTGGGCAGTTTGTGTTATGTCTGCATCTCCCTCCAAACCCTGACCCACTCCTCAATGCTCAACGTCTGGGCGCGGCGCCTGGGGTTGACGCCAGCCCTGCTCAGGGCTTGAGCCACCTCACTGGCCGGAAGATTCAACTCGGCTGCCAGGGCGTTGCGAAGCTGCTTCCGTCTTTGGGCGAAACCCGCCCGCACCACCTCGAAGAAGCTGCCAGCGTCATCCACTTCGACCACGGGATGGCGGTGTAGATCAATGCGTATCACCGCCGAGTCAACCTGGGGGGAGGGGTAAAAGGCGCCGGCTCTAACACGGGTCACGATGCGAGGTTGCCCGTAGAACTGAACGCTCACCGCCAACAGACTCATATCACCGGGCTGGGCGATTATACGCCGGGCTACTTCCAACTGGACAGTCACCACCATCAGCTTGGGCCTGACTTCGGCGGTGAGGAGGTGGCGGAGGATGGCGGAGGTGATGTAATAGGGGAGGTTGGCGACGACTTTGTACTGTAGACTCAGTGCATCATAATTTGCTCCCGCCCCCCGTTCCCCCCAACTTTGGGAGGGCAGGGGGGCAGATCCAGCGGCCTGGCGGCGGGAGGCAACCGAAGGTTGCACGCAACCCACCGCGAGCAATTGTGATCCCACGTGCCGCTCCAGCAAATCAGCCGGGTTCATCTCCAGGATGTCGCCACGAATGATCTCCACATTGGGCAGATCAGCCTTTGCGGTAGCCGTTTGCCTGAGCGCCTCCACCAAGCGCTGATCTAGCTCAACGGCGATCACCCTTCCGGCCCTCTCAGCTAAGAGGCGGGTCAGCGTGCCCAAGCCCGGCCCGATCTCCAGGACGACGTCCTCAGGCCCCAATTCGGCGGCCTCAACGATACGCTCTAATGCTCGCTGATCAGTCAAGAAATTCTGGCCCAGGCCTTTCCTGGGCTGTATGTCAAATTCCTTCAGAAGCCTCCGCACGTTCATCATCGCCCCGTCACTTCAGCAGTTAAACAAACAGGTGCAACGCACTCTCGGCAGTGCGTTGCACCTTAGCTTGAAAGTCGCCGGGCTTCATCAGCGTTCCCTCGGCCAACTGGGCAACACCCAATGGATCTGATTTGCGGGCGGCGATGGAGCCAGGAGGTAGACGTCAACCCATCTATACCACAGCTTGAGCTCGCCCTCTTCGTAACCCAGGTCAACGTGCCGTCCTCTGATTTTGCCACCAGTATCTCCAGCCACCCCCAGGCCGTAGCCGGGCACGTACATTTCCGTCTCCATGTTGATCACCTGGGGGTCAACGGCCACGATGCCCCCCCTCATCTCCCAACCCAGGCGGGTGATGCCGTACAGAGGATGGTCGGGGTCCTTGCCCGAGGTGGCAGCCGTATACGATGTGGCCAGCGCCCGGATCTTGCGCCAATATGTGAGGCTGCCCTCGGGGGTCTCCAATTCTCGCAGAATGATCTTAGTGCCGTAGGCGATAACCTTGTTGGTTGGCTCGCAGTCTACCCACTCGGCCTCCAGGGATCGCTCGACCTCCTGGCCATCTTCGCAGACAACGTGGATGCGCCGCTTGGTAACTCCGTCCTCGCCCTCCTGATCGAGTCGCTGATGGTCCAGCTCCAGATTCGGGTCGGGTTGCCAGGCCGTCTCGAAGGAGATAGGGTCTTGCTCAATGGCCATTTCCTCCGTCACTCGCACCACGCGAATGGCCGCATCATCGTCTATGGGCACGTCTACGCCTGGCACTGTGTAGTCTTTGCCCAGCAGAACTACCCCTTCCTGGACCAGGGTCTCAGCCACCGTCTCCCCCTGAGTGCGTGTCCTGATGAGGCGACCATCTACCTGAATAGTTACTGGCCTGGAGCGCTGGATGGAGACCTGCATGTTCGCCGAGATAGAGCTGCCCAGGCTGGGGTCAACACGGTCGCCCAGGTAGAGATTGACGCCCTCATCGCGTAACGCCTCGCCCACCGTGGCTTTGGTAGTATAAAGAGTCGCGAGATTGCCATCATCATCGAGATACATAGGCACTGCCCGCTGGATCACGACATGCAAGGGAGCACCTTCCTCCTGGCCGTTCCAACTATTGTTACCGCTGCGGCTACTGGCAAGCCGATTGGTTGGGCTGTGCCCCGGCAGGCTGGCTGTCAAACTCGCTTCCTGCCCATCTATGATAACCCTGTCACGAGGCTGAAGGGCTATCCCTAACTCCTGCAGCAGGTCGCCCACCGTTTGGCTGTGGGTTCGCGTCTCAACCGTGCGGTCATCAACCTGGATGGTGGCTGGCCTGGCCCGGCGGACGGAAATAACATCCCCGTTCGCAATGGAAGCCTCTAACCCTGGTGAGATGGTGTCCTTCGGGCAGAGCTCCAGGCCGGCCTCTTTCAGAAGGGATTCAACCGAGGTCTGGTGAGTGCGGAAGGGCTCAGAGTAACCATCTAGCATGAGGGTCACTTGAGTTTGCGTTTGGAGATACCCGACCGTGAGGATGCCGGCCAGGGTCAACACCGCAGCCAACGCCAGCAGCTCTTTTCGAGGTCGCCAGCCTGCTATATTCTTAATGAATTCGTTCCATCGAAGTGGTTCAGGTTGGGGCTGGATGCTCTCTTCTAACAAGCGTCCTCCACGATCTCGGAACCCGAAGCTTAGCCGCCGAAGCTCTTCCCGGCTGGTTCTCCTTCCATACGACAGAGGGAGCGAGATCCGATCCCCCGCCCCCTCCTTTGGTCAAAGCGATGGTCGTGCACCCCCTGTCGAATCGGGCTCCCCGGCTTACCGAGGCCAGCCAACTCCAGCCAGGCTACCCTGCGGCACCCAGGAGTTGCTACTTACCGCTGCTTCCTTCCGGACCTGACGGGGTTCGTAGGCTCCCGCCGCGCAGGACCCAACCTTCAACGCCACTTAACCGCGGCAGTCCCAGAAAACACCGACCCTCGAGGGGGAATTCGACCCCGCTATAGCGGGTTGCGGGTACAGGGCACCGCTAGCTCCCCATCTAGCACGACCGTTGATATGGTACTTCATAAGCAGCAAAAAGTCAAATGGCGGAGAGGGTGGGATTTGAACCCACGGAGCATTTCTGCTCACACGCTCTCCAGGCGTGCGCATTAGGCCAGACTATGCTACCTCTCCGCGTTATCCAATTGAGTGGGAGGTCTATGGCGGGAGGGGTGGGATTCGAACCCACGGTGGAGTTGCCCCCACAACGGTTTTCGAGACCGTCCCGATCGTCCACTCCGGCACCCTCCCCGGTCTGCTTCTATAAACTACGGCTTTTGCAATACGGGCCGTTCTTTCAATGACGCTGGTTAGCGTTTGCGATTGTTCTCGCAAGGTCTGGATAGCACGACGATACTGTTCCTGGCGACGGAGCAGGATTTTGTACGCTCCGGCCCAGTCGGCCCAATCTAACACCCAGGCATCATCCTCCGGCTCTTCACCACTTGAGACAAGATTTCGGACGCAGATAAACGCTGATGAACGCTGATTTTTCTTTTCATCTGCGAAAATCTGCGTGTATCTGCGTCCCATCGCTTGTCGGTTTGAGGCGGAGCTTCGCTCCTTGATGTTCAATTCAGGGAGAAGTCGCGGATCTAACAAGGCGTAGTCTGGATTGGAAATGTGGGGGCGAGTGGCTGCTAAGGCAGTCACGACTTGCTCTAAATTAGACTTCATTCTCAACAAGCCATACGGATAGCTCCTTGTCCTTGGTATAAAGATCAGCCAAAGGGTCCGCCTGTATATCTCCCTTTTCCAGGAGCTCGTCGGAGAAGACTTCGGAAGTCTGGGAGCACGCCCTCTCCGACAGGCTGCCAGCAGGAGCAAGGAAAGCACAAATACGGCAGTGAGCCCCCTGCTTGATTGTTTCACTTTGGACATCCCACTCAAACGTTATCACCAAGGGGGGCCTTCCGACTACCACTCTACAGCCTCTCAAGCCTCTCCACTTTCATCACGAAGACGATAGCCCCGCTAACTTCCACTTTCTCCGCCTGGGGGTATGCCGGTGTGTACAGGCGAGACTTGACATTCTGCTTGATGATATTCAGCACCTCATCAACTTGCCCTTCCTCGACGCCGCTCACGATGGTCGTGTTACCTGCTCGCAGGAAGCCGCCGGTGCTTCCCATGCGCGTGGCTCTGAAACCCTGGGCGAGCAGGGCATTGACGACAGCATCGGCATCGTCGTTATGAACGATAGCCTGGATCAGCTTCATGGATCTGTTACCTCCTGACTCAAGTTCCCCCGTTCTCGTTCGCCGAAGGTCTCTGACCGAGGCGGAGTGGTAGAAAGCAGCTCGGTCGTGATCAAAGGTCTCACGGCGCGGGAAGCTGTACGCTGAGTTCCCACGGATGCATGAGGAGAGGCAAGAAGAGCCTGTGCTCCTCACCCCCCGTCGTCACACGCTTCACAATCACGTTGCCCGCCCCGTCGTCGAGGAGCACTCTGTTGGTGATGGGGCCCTGGCCTGTGGCCTGCACTGCGAAGCGGACGGTGGCCATGGCGCTGATGGGCACTCGCCCGCTCCAGGTGAGGCGATGGGTGGAGGCATCGTAGATGGCTGGCCCACCGCTGCCCGCCCAGGCCGAGCCGGGCACGTAGACGACCTCAGCGGGAAGGGTGTCGGTCAGGGCCACCGTTGCCGGGCCGCTGCCCCCGTTCTTCACCAGGATGGTGTAGGTCAACACCTGGCCGGGACTCACCGCCTCCCCTTCCTCCTCCCCAATCTTGGGAGGGAAAGAGAGGGGGCTACTGACCTGCTTCTCCGAGGGGCTCAGATCTGGGGCCGTTATCGTCGTAGTGGCCGCCTGGGTGAAGGGCAGGTGCGCGCCATCGTCAATGGTGGCCGTGTTGACGACGACCGCGCCATTTGGCAGGGGGGCCGCGGTCCGCACGGCGAAGGAGAAGGAGGCCTGGCTACCGCTCGGCACTGCGCCGCTCCACAGAATCCGGTTGGCGACATCATCGTAGATCGCCCCACCGCTGGCGCTGCCCGGCTGGTAGACGGCGTGGGCGGGGATGGGGTCTACGACGGCCACGTCCGCCGCGTCTGCGGTCCCGGCGTTGCGCAGGGTCAGGGTGTAGGCCAGCACCTCGCCGGGAACGGCCACGCTCTTATCCACTTCCTTGGTCGAACCTTCCAGCTCAATGGTGTTGACCCGGGTCGTCGCCTGGCGCTCGCAGGTCGTGCCTCGCCCATCGTCAATGATCGCCGTATTGGTGATGATCGTCTCCGTCGGCAGCAGGTCGGCGATCTTCACCTGGAAGGCGATGGCGTGCGACGGGGGAGGAGGTGAGATCAGAACAGCTAACCCGTCGTGCACGCAGGCTTCGTTGTAAGCGACGGTCAGCCCCTGGGTGCCGTCGGCGTTCTGGATGCCGATGGTGGCCTCATCCAAAGGCTCAACCATGGACTGGTACTGGCAGGTGATGGAGGCGTCGGCCCGCAGGATGACCTGGAAGGTGTAGGGGCCACCGCTGACGTAGCGGGGCACCTCCACGTAGGAGACCACCAGGGCGTCTTCGCCGTTACTCCAGTAGTAGGCCTCCCCACTTGTGGAGAAGTTGAGGTCATCCCAGAAGGGAGCCAGCAGGTTGCCCGGAGCCAAGGGGGCAGGCAAAGCCAGGTTGCTGAAGTTGCGGCCGGAGATGGGCGACAGGCTCAGGAAGCCATTGCTGCTCAAGTAGAACTGGGTGAACTCGTTTCCGTAGAAGGGGAAGGAGAACCCGATGGGGAAGGGGTCGGCGTTGGTGTCATCCCCCAGGCCCGTGATGGGGGCGCCAGTCCTCGTGATGTCCATCCAGTCGTAGACTGGGCCGCCGGGCGCGTCGCTGTCAGTCCAGGTATAGCCCCCTTCCTCCTGCTCGCTCCCCGCCGACACATCCCCCATCCACTCGATCCGATCAAGGGCCGCGTTGTAGACCGCCCCGCCGGTGACGCTGCCGGGCACGTAGACCGTGTTCTCAGGAACAGGATCCACCAGGCTGACGCCGGTGGCGTTGAGAGAGCCTGTGTTCTTCAGGGTGATGGTGTAGGTCAGGGTGTCGCCAGCCTGGGCTACAGCCTTGTCCGTCGTCTTGGTCGAGCTCGTCAGGTCGAGCCCCATCACCGTCGTGGTGGCGCTGGCCTGGAGGACGTGGGCCTGCCCATCGTCCAGGGTGGCAATGTTGGTGATGACCGTCCCTCCCCCCGTTCCCCCCAACTTTGGGGGGGCAGGGGGGCGGGGCTCCTCGACCACCGCCTGGAAGGTGAAGGTCATCTGGGTCATGGCCGGCAGGGTGCCGCTCCACTGGACGCGGTCGAGGACGGGGTCGTAGGTCGCGCCGCCGGTGGCGCTGTTGGGGACGTAGGTCGTGTGTTCCGGGATCGGATCGGTCAGGCTGACCCCAGACAGGTCGGTGGCGCCGATGTTGCTCAAGGTCAGGGTGTAGGTCAGCGCCTCGCCCGGAATGACCTCTTCCCTGTCCACCGTCTTGGTCAGGGAAGGCAGGGTGAGCCAGGCGATAGCCCGCTCCATCGTCTGGACCAGTGCGTCGCGGGGGCCGACGCTCTCCAGGCCGAACCCGAAGTAGAGCACGCGGTAGGGAGGCGATTCGGCCTTAAGCCCTCGGATGCCCCCGTCGGGATAGGCCAGGATTGGCCAGGCGGCATCGTCGGCAGGCTCGATCTCGTCGGGATAGAAGCAGCCGGAGAATGTGCAGAAGCCCGTGTCCTTGTAGGCGTAGGTATCGTTGAGGGTGAGGGTCAATCCCTCCAGGATGTTGGTCCCGATCAACTCGTCCAGGATCTGCGGTTCCCCGAGGAAGCTGGCGTGCAGATAGTCGGCGTAGAAGAGCGGAGCGTAGCTTTGATATTCGTCCCAGTAGCCGACGTCCTGGCCAGCGATGAGGAGCTTCCCCCCGTCGTCCAGATAATCCATCAGAGCCTGGTCGGCGCCGACGTAGCCCGGCGACTGCCAGGGTGTGGCCCATAAGACAACGTCGTAGGCCCCTAACTCCTCGGCGGTGGGCACGTGGGTCGTATCGGTGATGAGGCGCGTATCGTAGAGGTAGCCGGCCTCATCCAAAGCGTACTGATAGTAGAGAGTGACATTCTCCCCCAGCCAGGCATCGGCGTCCACCAGCAGAAGAGAGGGGGCCGCGGGTAGGATGAAGTCCTGCCTGGTCACTGCACCCTCGGCGATGCTGACCACCGCCCGCTGGATCTGATGCCCCCTCACGCTCGCCTCTACCGTGTAGTTGCCCACAGGCAGGGCCAGGCTGTAGAACCCGTCGGCGTCCGCCGTCGCTGAGGCCGGGGTGTCCAGGGCGCGGACGGTGGCCGCCAGCGGCTCCTCCGGCCTCTCCTTCGTCACCCGACCGCTGAGGGTTCCCGTTGGGGCTGGCTTCAGGGCCAGGTCCCGCATGGACATGTAGCCCGTGATCACCTCCACCCCCTGCACCGTGGCCGAGAGGTAGCCGAACGCGCTGGCCGTGACGTCGTAGAAGCCCCCTGGCACGCTCACGGCGTAGGTCCCCGTGGCGTCGGCGGTAGCGACAAATCGGTCGCCGGCCTGGCTGACGCCGCTGACCGTGGCCCCAGGAATGGTTGGAAGCTGGAAGTTGGAAGTTGGAGGTTGGAAGTTGGGCGTTGGAACTTCCCCCCTAGCTTTTGGGGGGATTGAGGGGGGGCTCGAAACTCCAACCGTGCCGTAGAGCTTCCCCGCCCCCAGGGCCCAACGGACGGCATCGTAGGCGTCAATTCGCCCGGCGCCGTAGTCGTTGTCGGGGCCGGGCTCGCCCAGGTCGAGGGCGGTGTACTTCATGAAGCTCTCCAGGTCGTCGGCGGTCAGGGTGGGGTCGGCCTCCAGCAGCAGGGCCGCCAGTCCCGCCACGTGGGGGGTGGCCATGGAGGTGCCGCTCCAGCCGCTCTCGTAACCACCGCCGGGAACACTGGAGCGGATGTCCACGCCGGGCGCGCTGACGTCGGGCTTGGTTTCCTCCCAGAAGGAGGGGCCCCGGCTACTGAAGTAGGCAATGGCGTCCTCGGAGTCCGTGGCGCCCACGTCCACGGCGTGGGGGAAGCTGCCCGGTGAGTGCACGGCCCCACTGCCCAATTCCCCGTCGTTGCCGGCGGCGAAAACAGGGAAGATGCCCGCTGCCCGCCAGGCCGCCACATCGGACCAGAAGGTGGGATCGGCCCCGTTCGTGCTGCCCCAGGAGTTGCTGACCACGTCGGGGGCCTGGCGGGGATCCGGGTTCTCTCCATCGAGGTCGGTGGGGGCCAGGAGCCACTGGAAGCCCTGGTGGATCTTCACGTCATCGGTGACGCCGGCGTCATCGAAGATCTTGACGGCGATCCATTGAGCGCCGGGGGCCACGCCGATTTGATTTGCCCCTCCGTCGTTCCCCACGATGGTGCCCATGGTGTGGGTGCCGTGACCGTCTCCGTCAGCGGGGGCGCTGGGGTAAGCGCCTGTGAAATCATACCAGTCGTAGTCGTGGTCTCCGTCCGCGCCCCGGTACCTGGTCTGCAGGGCGGGGTGGGTCCAGTCTGCGCCGGTGTCCATGTTAGCCACCACCACGCCCTCACCCGTGATGTCGAAGTCATGCCAGACCTCATCGGCCCTCACCAAGTGGATGTTCCATTCCACAGACTGGGAGTTTGGAGTTTCGAGTTTGGGGTTTCGAGTTTGAGGTTTCACGTTTGACGTTTCACGTTTCACGTTTGGATTGGGGAGTTGATGGGTGTGGTTGGCGCGGATCCTCTCCACTTCGGGCCGGGCGGCCAGGGCCAGGAGGGTCTCCAGGTCGCCGGTCACGGCTAGGCCGTTGAAGGCCCAGAAGGGGGTGTAGCCTTCGACGTGGCCAGAGGCCCGCTGCCCATCCAGATAAGCCCGGATGCCTCGCTGGCTCCTCTCGGCCACGGCCTGCAGGGATGAGACCACCGCCAGGCGGCGGGGCGACTTCTCCTGGATCCGCTGCGCCGGAGCCAGGTTGGCCTGCTGGGTCAGGTGGACGATGTAGGTCGTCTTCTCCCCGGAGTCCAATTCTTTGAGAGCCTGCGGCTCGATCTTGACCCGCAGGGACAGGGGGATCTTCTGGAGGGAAGGCGGGGTCGGCGGGGGATTCGCCGCGATGAGAGAGGGGATCAACAGCAGGGGGAGTACAGCTAAAACAATAAGGCCGAACCCTTTTCGCCAGTTCATGGGTCTTTCCACCTTCCCGTAATTGAGTGAAAGGGGGCGTTCCGCCCCCCTTCCACACGATGGCTATAGCTCGGGGACCAGGATTCGAACCTGGATCTTAGGATTCAAAGTCCCGCGTCTTGCCCTTAGACTATCCCCGATCACTTCCCCCATGCATGGTTTGCGCTATGGGGTAAAGGCAGCGAGGGTGGGCTTCGAACCCACAACCCCCCGGTTAACAGCCGGATACTCTACCAGTTGAGCTACCTCGCTGCACCTCAGTTGTCTCAAGTGGGCCGCGCGGGACTCGAACCCACAACTCACGGCTTAAAAGGCCGTTACTCTGCCACTTGAGTTAGCGGCCCCAGTTAAACAAACTGGCTTGTCGAACGAGATCGCTTACTCCCGATAACGCGACAGCAACCAACACACCAGGAACAAGACCCCCGGCGCTGCTACGAGGGCAAACCACGGGCCGCGCGGAAACCGGCCACCCATGACGCGCATTGCCGCGTAGAAGGCCAGAAGGCTGCCGACAGTAATGCCTCCTCCCAGCCCCTCCCGACGCCAGGCCACGATCATCCCCAGGCAAACCCCGAAGGGGAAGAAGAACAGGCCAACCCAATCACGGGGCGTAAACTGCGCCGGGTTGAATCCTTCCGCCAGGTCGCTGCCGATGAACATCAGCAGGATAAACCCTACGCTCGCAATGCTCCAGGCCCTGGCCACCCATCGGGTGATGAGAGTCGCGATACCGGGCTTAACTGTCAGGTCGTCCATGCGGTCTTCTCCTTCCACCAATGAAGCGCCGCTTTGAC
>Ga0257137_1000084_pt1 | contig 10992 bp, 19 predicted proteins | sample saktaT_19_FD_197254 | JGI IMG/M metagenome (GOLD analysis project Ga0257137, IMG submission 197254) | Metatranscriptome of saline water microbial communities from Sakinaw Lake, British Columbia, Canada - sak_2010_1_5_50m (Metagenome... | ecosystem: Environmental > Aquatic > Non-marine Saline and...
AAGTACAGAGAAAAAACACACGGTTTTTTCGGTATACCCTTCAGAATCGAAAACTTTAATTGCCTGCCGAGCAATCTTGAAAAGACAAAAAGGGATGACTTCATAAAAAGTATCAAGAGTTTTTCGATTAGCACAAAAAAAAGACAACCCGAATAGTGGCACCCGTGTTCATATACAGTAGGGAGAAAGAATTTTGAACGAATATTTGAATTACATAAACCCGTTAAAATATTTTACGGCGGACCAGTATTCGTCATTCTGGCAGAATCTATTCGTTACAACGCTGTCAGGTTTTTGGGCCAGGATGCTGGTTGTGCTGTTTTTGGGATTAGCTATCTGGTTTGGTATACGAAGAGAACGGATAGCTTCAGGTTTGGCGTTTTTTGTCATAGCTGTATTTATAGCTTACGGTGGCGGTATTTTAAAGCTTATTAGTGTGATGCGATAATTGGGGAGTAGTCAATATGGCAGGAAATAGTGGTGGAGCTCCGTTAGTTATCAGCTCCGATAAAAAACACAAACCGACAGGCTTTATAGACGCAATATCCCAGATAGAAAGGAACAATGAGTTGGAGAGGCAGGGAAGCGATATTCCAATGAGGCTCTTCACGACAGGGCAGAAACTTGAGTTCTGGGAAGTTGGGTGTAAAAGCACACTGTGGAGTGGGATTATATCCATTCTTGTCACACCGTTGGCAATAGGTGTTATTGAACGGATGATACCCATATTTGGGAATACCAACCCATCTACAGGTGATCAGCTCATTGCGCTTCTGTTAGCGGCCAGCTTTGCGATAGGCTATGCCTTTTTTTTGGGAAGGATCGGGATGTTATATGACGGCAAGTATACGAGAATAATGATACGAAGCTTTCTAAGCGGTGTTTTTATGAGTGGCATCTTTAAAATCGTTTTCGCCATGATATTCTACCATACTCTTGTCTTTGTCGTATTTACAGAAGACCGATTGTCGAGAATCCTGTTAATGCTCCACAACAAGTGGTTTTCAGTACCGATGGCAACCCTGGACTCCTGGTATGTGTTTCTGCTCAACTTTGGGGATGTCCTTATTTTATCGGCATACTTTATAACGGTCACAACGACGATATATATATGTGTTCCGTATATATGCATCATGGTCAAAAAGTGGCAGAAAAGGAAATATTCGTTTGAGTGCGATTAAAAAATCAAAAATACAATTTTAAGGGAGAGGTGCGGCATGGCAGAAAAGAATGAGGACGTAAAAAAGAAATCCAGGGAAGAGGTTATTCAGGAGATAACAGACCGGAAAGTATCCCTGGCACAGGAAAGAGATTCAAGGGTAACCCTTGTCAGAACGAACGATACGAAAGCATTGCTCGATATGCAGCCCCCGATAGACAAGGCGCTCAGGCGGTTAAGGCAGGATATGGGGATCAACCCTAAATATACCAATGAGCTTGTTGGCGGGATAATCAATGAGTTTCACGATATGCTTGTTGACCTGCACAGATTTGCGGAGAAGGTAACGGGGCTTAGTGGTTTACCCTTCAGGCCTCCACGGCGGTTTCATGCTTATAAAACGGGAGAGGCTGTCCCCGAGGAAAAAACCGAGACCAACATCATTGACGTGGAAAAGGCAGCCAAAGCAAAGCCAGCGAAAACAGCAACAAAAGCAGTGAAAGCAACAGAAGCAGTAGAAGCAGTAGAAGCAGTAGAAACAGCAGAATCCGCAGGATAGTCAAAAAAAAGTAAAAAAAGTTCTTGACATCTGTTGTAAAGCTGTTAAAAATAGAATTAAGAATTTTATTTCTCTATCCAGAGAGAGCCCCGACAGGCTGGATGCCTTCATACCAAAGGAACCACGGGGACCTAATTTATCGGTAAGCGATTACAAATTTAAAATCGGTAGTCCGGTATCTGAGACTGGCAGACATGCCAGGCTAAAAAAGGGAGAGATAGAAGCCTTCCTGTCCGTATCCATCAAGGATAAACAAAGGTTTTATTGCGCCCTTAAAAGAGACCTTCCCTTGTGGAAGCATAAAGGTATAATACAATTAAAGGCTTATCAGGTCGTATGATCAAGACCGGTGGGTCTTTTTTTGCATGGTAAATTCGTTACCCTGAGCAAAAACACTTTAACCCCGGAGGGGGACATTATCCCCCTTGGGGAGAACTGTTTCCTCTCTGCAATTAGCAGAAAGGAGGCAGTCATGAAGGCGTTTGCGATGTTGAACATCGTTGTATGGGGAACGATAATTGTGGCTTTAGTTTTTGTATAGGCAAAGTCAAAGAAGAAATCCCGCCATTATTTAAAATCCCAAAACAAGTCATTTTGTTACTCCCGGAGGGAGGCACGATTCTCTCTCAGGGAGAGCTGCGCCTTTTTTCCGGGAAAAACCGAAAAGGAGGTTTATTGTGTTTACCACGATTAAACGAAAAGAGTTTATCTACGGTTTTGCACTTAATTTAGCAGCATGGGGGATGGTGCCGGTAGGAATCATCGTATTATGAGAAAATTCAAGAAAGGGAGAAAGGTCAAAGATTAGAGGGTTGTCGGCAAGTAAGGACAGAGCCTCAACAATCATTCCAGTCAGTGGAGACAGTATGTTTCGCTAACAGGGGCAAAGTCTTTCTCCTGAACAGCTAAGAAAAGCGGGTAAATCCTGGAGGAACCGTGACGCTCGATAAGAGTATCATAAGCATGTTTTGAATATGCCGGCATTTAATCCAGGGGCCCGCTTTTTTATGCAAAAAAAAGGTAAGTAAAATGAAGATCTTCACTAACAAAGGATTTATTTTTGTTCCACAGGGTACGACTTTAGTGGATTTAATCCATGAAGTTGAAGACGGCTTAGGCTTAGGACATTTGGACTTAGCAGAAATTAACCTGGAAGATTACCATGAATGGTTAACAGAATCTGGTTATAGCGAAAAAAGATCAATGCCCTTTGGTGATTATTAATCTTTTAAATTATTTGAGGTGAAAACGATGGAGAACAAGACATCTTTGGCTTTGATGAAGTTTATGCTGTTAAGGTGAAAGAATATGTTGGAAACGGTGATGTGCGTTGTTTTACCCTGAAAGGTTGGAGAACGTTTGCAGATCAGTCTGATTATGATCCGCGAACAGGACAAAAAATGACACGTTCGAAATGGTTTATTTTTGCAGCCCAAGGGTCGTAGATGTAAGCCAAACAGTCTCAAGTTGCGGTAAAAGCGGTAAATCCGGGTATATCCAAACATACCTTTATCCCGCTTTTTTTATGCAAGAAGGAAGGTGAAAGGAATGACCAAACAAGAAGTAGTTGGACAATTCAGGCATAGAAGAGAAGTGAAGTTAACGATGCTGGTGAAGCTAAATGGCGGCTTTCGGTATATTGGAAAACCATCAGAGGTCACCGCAAAAAACATCACGTATCACAGAATGGAAGCGATAGCGGAAAAGAACATATTTATCAGGGGATGCGACATGTGGGGTAACACGGTCGATAAACCCGAGATATGGAAAAACCCTCTTGTTGTCCTTGAAAAAGGCGACAAGTTTTACGTGTGTACCCAAAAATAGATAAGGAGTTTACCGATGAATTTGAGAAGTTTTGCTGATGTTCTGGTAAAGCAACAGGGTGGAATACTCTTGCGAAGGGGACAAAGTCGTGTTGTTGAGCTGGACGCTGAGGAAGTTGAAGGAATTTTTGGCGAAAAGCCCGCGGCGTTTGCTGCGTATGGGCTTACCATAACAATAAGACCTTCGCATGGAGAAAGATACGTAATGACAGTAAGAAGGGAAGAATAGTTGTCTACTTAACTTGGCGAATGTCTCGTTTAAGTTCTTGTTTTTCCCAGAGCAGCTTGAGCCATCTAGGATCATGTTGGCCTGCCTCACGAAGAGCTTCATTTATGAAGTCAATATCTTCGTTATCGTAGGTTTCCCGATCATGTTTCCAAGTATTCTTTTGGAATTTTCCCTTGATCAAATCCATAATTTTTACATATCACAAACAAACAAAAATGTCAAGCTATTTCTGCAAGTTAAAGGAGACTTTAATGGAAATCAAAAAAATAATAGAAAGAGGAATAAGAAAGCACATGTCGGTAAAATCGGCTAACGATCTGGGTGACCGAACCGAATATGTCGGGGCCTCGGACGTCAGCGGATGTATCCGTAAAGCGGTGCTTTCAAAAAGGCATCCTGACAGGTTTAGTCTGTCAACGCTGGTAAGGTTTATCAGAGGGCACATAACTGAAAGTATTGTCAAACATGCTCTTGATGCTGAGGGCATTAAATACACTTACCAACCCGAATATACTCATCCCCACGCAAATCATCTGAAGATACATCCTGATTTTGTTATCAACAAGAGCAAAGGAAGGATTCTGGTAATGGAGTGCAAAAGCGTTGATGGCATGCCGGGTGAACCGCATGTCGGTTGGACAAGGCAGCTCCACTACCAGATGGGTATCATCGCCCTCAATGACATGAGTACGGACATTGAGGGTGCGGTGGTTGCCGTTAGTGTGGGTGATGGGCAGATAAAAGCCTTTCAGGGCTATCAGCCCGATCCGGCTACTTTCGGGCTATTGGTAAAGAGAGCCGAAAAGATATGGAGCGAGTTAAATCTTGACACTGATGCCGCAGAGATACCCACTGAAGAGGGGCCTTTGTGTGCATGGTGTCAGTACCGACAGGGCTGCCCTGCATTTTCCATTGACGAGAAGGTTCCTGAAGTTCCTCTCCATGAAGAGCTGGAAGAATATCTTGCAATGAGAACAGCCAAAAAAGAGGCAGAGATGACCATGAAAAGGCTCTCTGTCGTCTTTGCTGAAGCTATCGCTAATGCTTGTAATGGTAACGGCATGAGGGCAATCAGAGTAGATGATTCTATAATCAAAGAAGTAACCCGTCGTTCTACCAATGTTAATAATATACAGGGGCTTAAAGAGTCTCTGCCCGAAGTCTGGGAAGAATACGGGGAGGAACGGGTAACAACTTACATCAAAGTTAGCTAAGCAAAAACCTTAAAAGCAACCCTGTGGGGGAGGCATTTTTCTTCCCCTGGGGGGAGATCTGTCTTCTTCACGTTAATTTAAAAGAAAGGAGGTGGATCATGCAGTTATATGCAGCGACATTGTTCCGGAACGGTGAACCGTTTGAAGAGATACTGGTTGAAGCGGATTCCTCGCAGATCGTAGAGGAAAAAGCCAATATGATTATCGCTAAGGAACAAATAAAAAACGTGGACTTTATGTATGTCGAAGGATTCTGTCCTGTACCTGGGACATAACTTCAGGAGGGCAATATGCCGGTAACAATTGAGAAAGAAAACAAAAAGACTGGAACGGTGGAGGAACGGACTTACGAAACTGTAGCCGAAAGATTGCGCAGATTTCGTGAAAAGTATCCTGTCAGCTCAGGATGGTCGCTTACGGCAGATGCGGAATATGATGGTAAGGTAGTGCGTTTCAAAGCATACATCAAAGATCCGGACAGAAGAACTGTCGCAACGGGTCATGCTGAAGAGATCAGGGGGGATGGATACATCAACGTGGCATCAGCAGTGGAAAACTGTGAGACGTCAGCGTTGGGCAGAGTCCTGTTCGCAGCGGGCTTCGGAGGCGGAGAGTTTTGTTCCGCCGATGAACTGCTGACAGCTCTTCAACGGCAGGAAAATCTCAAGAAGGTTGAGATGAGCCTGAAAAAAGAGACTGTCACACAGAAAACTGAGTCTGCGAAACATGACCCCCTGGACAAAAAGACGCCCACAGTAGAAGACAAACCACCTTCCCCCACGGGTAAAGACGGTAAAGACGATAAACAGAGCCAACACAAGGCAACAGGTAATGATGGTTTGTCTGAATTACCCGATGGGCTGCCAAAATTGGACGGTGTAAGGTACAAACGCGAGAACAGCCATGTAATAGCTGAAGGAAGTGCGTACCGAAACCGGAACGATTTAAAAGATGCAGGCTTTACATTTTCGCAATCACTGAAAAAGTGGGTTTATGCCATGTAACAGATCGGAGGTGAAACGGACATGGGGCAAGAACTACTTGGAATCGAAGCAGAAGTTGAACTTGAGTGCGATGATGGCGCTATGTTAAGCGAACTGCTGGATACTGGTGTTGTGATTCATCCCCTATCGGGCAAGAAAATCCGGATATCGGCAAATGCCGAGCAAGAGGAAACTGTGATTGCGATTATAACAAAACGGAAACCTCGGGAATTCACTACTTACTATTACGATAACATTCGTAACAGTTCTCAGAAATTTTATGAGATCGTTTTGGCTGATTGTGCACAGTTACAATAAGATAATTGTCAGTTCATTCTGACAGTCGAAACACAAACAAACAATAAAAAGGAGCAAACTATGTATAACAAAGTGACATTAGTTGGAAGATTGGGAACTGATCCCGAAATCAAATATACCCAGTCAGGCACACCGGTGGCAACATTTAATCTTGCCACATCGGAAACCTGGAAAAAAGACGGCAACAAGCAGGAAAAAACCGAATGGCACAAAATTGTCGCTTGGGAAAACCTTGGAGAAGTTTGTGGTAAATATCTGACCAAGGGTAAGTTGGTCCTGATTGAAGGTAAATTACAAACCAGATCGTGGGAAGACAAGGAAGGCAACAAGAAACAGGTTACCGAAATCGTAGCTCGAGACATGAAAATGCTCGGGTCTGGGAATGGGAGCAACAACCCCAACAAGCCTTCTGGCGATAGCTCGCCAATTCCTGAGGATGATGTACCGTTTTAAGGTATTGCATCTTCATAAGGCATCATAAAACGTTGTAGGTATAAGGGGGAAGTTTCAGCATTGTCTGGCTTCCCTTTTTTATACCTTGAAAGGAGGTTTTAATGAACGAAGTAAACGAAGTGGTTGAACAGGTGCTGAGGGCGCAAGACGCCCAGAAGCAAAACCGCATTCCCACCCCTGATGAGTTTAACTGGAGGGTAATTTTAAAAACAGACATGGCCTACAACGAACTCATAGGAGGATTTATTGCTCGCCAGAATACCTTTATGTTCAGAAACGAACTAAAGCGGGCGGGTTTTGCGTGGGACGGAAAGATAAGAGCATGGATTAAACCGGTGCCAAGAAAAACCGCTCCGAAAAATATCACACATTAAGGAGGTACAAGCAGTATGAAAAACGTGAGGGAATTGAATGTAGGAACAGGAGCGTGGATAATCATGTTGGTATTTTTATTGATATTCACGCTTTCAGGATGTGCGGCAATGACTACGGCCATAGAGCACAGGAATTTAGAGGTAGAATCAAGAATGTCGGACACGATTTTCATTGATCCAGTTGGACCGGAACTTAAAACGGTTTTTCTGCAGATCAAGAATACGTCCGACAAAGATATCGACATTGAAAGCGTCATTTCCAGCGAGATAATCTCAAAAGGTTATCGCATAGAAAGTGATCCTGATAAAGCACACTATCTGCTTCAAGCTAACGTGCTTTTCATTGGCAAGGCTAAGCCTGCGGATCTTCAGCAGGCGCTTGCAGGCGGTTACGGCGGACTGGTTGGTGGATTGCTCGGTGCCGGGATAGGTCACAGTGCAAGTGATTCATCCAGCGGATACCTTATCGGTGGCGGCATTGGCGCGCTTACCGGTGGTCTGACGGAAAGGATAACAAACGCCCTGGTCAAGAACGTCATCTATTCCATGGTTACCGATGTTCAGATTTCTGAAAGAACGAAGACGACCGTGGAGCAGGAGATTGGTTCTGACCTGTCACAGGGATCACAGACAAAAATCAAGCAGGTAATGAAGACAAAGGAAAACTTTAAGCGATTCAGAACAAGAGTTGTCTCGAAGGCTAACAAGGTGAACCTCGACTTTGAGGAAGCCTTGCCTGAGTTACGGGTATCTGTTGGAAAGGCAATTGCCGGGATACTTTAGTCGACTGCGACAACCGATATGAGATCTTCCCGGAGGGGATAATTTGTTCCCCTCCGGGGGAACGAATACCCCCTTCCTTGTACAAGTATAAGGAGGAACCAATGGAGGTTAAAATTAAGAAAGATCTTTTAGTAAAAGCATTAAAAAGAATATCAGGGATTGTCAGCCTGGGCAGAAAAACACCTTGCCCGGTTACGCAGTACGTTCTGTTTAAGGCAGAAAACGACGGCATATCTCTGACTGCTACGAATCTCACCATCACTATGCGTGTTATGGTCGAAGCAGAGATAGTTCAAGAAGGAAGCGTCGCTCTCGCGGGACACAAGCTTCTCAAATATGTTGAACTGATTGACGATGACGAAATCGTCATCAGAGATGACAAAATCATTTACGGGAACGCTTCGTCTATCTTTTTATCTATTCCCGTGGATGAATACCCTGAATTCTCGTTAGAGGAAGCAGAGTTTATCTCTATAGAATCTGATGATTTAAAGGAGATTATCAGGCAAACCGCTTTTGCGGCCAGCGCAAACGAATACAGGCCGAACCTGGCGGGTGTTTGTTTTGAAAGAGACAAGCAGTTCTTGAGAATCATCGGAACAGATGGGTCAAGAATGGCAATCAGTCAGGCGCAGTATTGCGGAAACGCTTCCGTTGTAGATGATAGCGGCAGAGTCATCATTCCCAGAGAGGCCGTGAAGGAGATCGCCAGAATATCCGGCGAGAATGGCAATTCTGTTCAGATTGGCATTGTCGGGGATAAGGCAATCTTTAAGACGTGCGATGCAATTCTGGTAACACGATTGGTTGATGGTCAATTTCCTGACTACCGCCAGATAGTGTCTGCCAAGAATGGGAAGGGAAGTGTTGTCGTAGAAATAAATAAAGACCAGTTGTTATGTTCCCTGTCGCGTATGAAAGTCATTGCCAGGGACGACACGAGCAAGAAAATGTCCATTACGAAGGACGATTCCCATCTTATTTTTGAGTCAAATACTTCCGGCGGATCGGTATCCGAAGAGGTGGAAATCACTGAAGGTAACAATGATGCGTTTAAGATATCACTTAATTATAGTTACCTGTCTGATGCGGTTAAAGCCGTTGCGTCGGACACAGTGCAACTGGAAGTGTGTGATGAAAAGTCACCCTTATTTATAAGGGGCGATGGAAGATCATTACACTTAGTTATGCCCCTCGCCAACTGAGTGGCATGTAAGGAGGTAGAAAATAATGACATTACAAGAAAGAGAATTAAGACGTAAACAAAAAGAATTCCTGAAAAAGTATTACTTTGACTACAGACCGGAGCGGCATGACGCTTATGTTATCAGGTACCAAAAAGAACAAGAAGCCGTGGTCTTAGAACAATATGAGATAAACAGAGAGATAAACTCTTAATTAAATTATAAAGAGGAGGGAAGGGAAATGAAAATGCAGCGTATTAGATACCAGAAAAACAATGGACAATTTATTGATTATATCCATATCGCAAAAGGGATAACGGCGGTTGAGGGATTTGATGGAAGCATGCCGTTTTTAACCATCAAGAAGCACGGGAAAAAGATTTATTATCGGGGGAGCTCCTTGTACTTCTCTCCAAATTTAACCAATGAAGATCAAGATTATTTAAAATCATTAGCGAAAATTTAAAGCATACCATAAACAGGCCATACCAGGCCAAAAAGAAAGGATTAAAATGAACAACTATTGTATCAGGTTTCAATCCACGCCCCCGCGCGGGGAGCGACTTAACAAGGAGGTGTAGTTATGTATAATAGCCATCACTACCACAAATTCACCATTAGGGATGGTCAAATCAGCCGTTTGATAGTGAAACCCCAATCTGAGGGGGAAGATTCACCTGATGTATTTCGCCAAATGCTCGATGAAGGATGGTCATACGGAGCAGATAAGTATCTGAATGGACAGATCAATCGGCACGGGCTGAGTTTCGCCCATGGCGAAAGCGGACTTTCGGGTTTTTTGATCTTCAAGTATCAAGAAATGTAAAAAGAGAGGTAACAATATGAATGTGTACGAAAAATTGGGACTATCCGTTGGCAAGCTGGTCACTGAAAAGCAGGATGCCTACGGGAACAGCTTCGGACAGTCCGGAAAAGTACTGGAAATCCTTTATCCTGACGGTGTACAGCCGGACCAGTACAAGGATATGCTGACGATTGTCAGGATTATAGACAAGCTGTTCAGGATAGCCAACCAGAAAGATTATAATGGTGAGAGTCCCTATACGGACATTGCCGGTTACAGTCTCCTGGGCATGACTATTGAACGGCCAGAATAGAAGAGAAATGAAAGGCAGAAAGGAGTTAAGTCATGTCCATGAAAATCAGTCTTATCGGTGGTTTTAACCCTTTTGACTGGGAAGCTCTGCACTGTCCGGTATGTAATGGGAATCGGTTTTACAGCATCAATTATGCTTCCGTGTACTGTAGTGAATGTGGCGCTCAATTTGCTGTGCGTTCTACTACTGGCGATCCCGGTTGTGTGATTGATTGTTATGTAGATCCGATAAAAACAAGCAGTCAGATATGTGCACCTCTTTGGAAGTGTGAGGAATGTAATACGAAGGTAGCGCTTTTTGAGTGGCAGGAATTGATCTGTCCTCAAAAGCCTCCTGAGGATGCCAGCCATACCCTTCGCAGAGTTGAAGGATTGCTGGCACCCTGGAAGCGACCCGAGGAATTTCCGGGTTACTTCTATCTCATCCTTAAACATCGCGACTATTGCAGCAGCTGGTTACGGGGTGACAATTGTGAACACCTTGATCATCCCAACCAGGATGAGTGGGACGAATTCCAGAAAGGGTTGAAATTGGATTATGCGTAAGTATGTAAGAGGGTAGAACGATTTACGAATCGTATAACCTGATCAAAGAGGGGGAGAATTAGGCCGATCTGGCTTACTCCCTCTTTTTGTTATGAGGAAAGGAAAAGAGAATGGAAAACACCAAGTTTAGAAGACGGTATGGGTTTATCGAAGGAAAAACAGGTGAACGTATCGACAATATTCCGAGGACGGGAGCATTGACCGGCCGTTACTTCATCGACTCCTACGGTTGTTGGTGGGAGGTCAG
>Ga0257137_1000087_pt1 | contig 10870 bp, 5 predicted proteins | sample saktaT_19_FD_197254 | JGI IMG/M metagenome (GOLD analysis project Ga0257137, IMG submission 197254) | Metatranscriptome of saline water microbial communities from Sakinaw Lake, British Columbia, Canada - sak_2010_1_5_50m (Metagenome... | ecosystem: Environmental > Aquatic > Non-marine Saline and...
GGTTCCATAGCAGCTGCGCTGCTTTATTTCACCCGGAACGACCCCGTGCTGATCGCGACAAGATCGCCCTTCTCATTCGTAATCTTGCAGTCCGTTGTCACCGAACGGTGGGTCTGGTGCACAATGCTTGCCGTTACGGTTAGCATTCCTGCCCTGGCGGGCATGACAAAATGCACGTTAAGATTGCTAGTTACCGTGGACTCGCCGGGACGCTCCAGCATGACCGCAATGCCCATGGCATTATCCATCAATGAGGAGAGCACGCCTCCATGCACAATCCCCATCATATTCATATGATGAGGCTGTGCATCCAGGGTTACAACAACCGCCTCCGAATTGGCAGACGCAAGCTTGCAGCCGAGATATCCCCAGAAGGTGGGCTCTGCCGCTTTGGTCATGGCCTCCATGTATGCCTCACGGTCGAATTCCGGCTGTCCGGCCTTCGTGTCCGGGTTGGTATTGGTATGATTCATCAGGCCGCCTCCTTTTTTTCTTATGACATTATTACATACGGTCTCCATTCCTGCCGCATACCATTTATGGGGTGATGATGTGAAATTCCGGTCGCTCCCATCCCGATCGAGGCTTGCACGACAAACGGTCTGCGTCCGGGATAACTCCGACCGATTTCTCCATTAAATCCGCCCGTCTCGACAGCATCCAACATGACCCATTCCATGCATCAGCCTGTCGGTCTGCCTTCCTCTTCCTCCTCCAGGAGCTTGCGGCGCAGCACCTTGCCTACCATCGTCTTCGGCAGCGAGTCGCGGAACACATACTGACGCGGCACCTTGTACGCAGCGAGTTGACTGCGGCAAAACTTCTCAAGGCCCGAAGGGTCCGGGGAAGCCCCGTCCTTCAGAACGATATACGCTTTTACCGTTTCTCCGCGATATTCGTCCTTGGTTCCAACGACTACCGCTTCCTTCACGGAAGGGTGCTCATACAGCACCTCCTCGATTTCCCGAGGATAAATATTGAAACCGCTTGCAATAATCATATCCTTCTTGCGGTCGATGATCGTAAAATACCCCTCTTCGTCCATCGTTGCCATATCGCCCGTGAACAGCCAGCCGTTGCGAAGCGTCTCAAAGGTCTCATCCGGCCGATTCCAATAACCCATCATCACCTGCGGCCCTTTCACGATCAGCTCGCCGGGTTCGCCGATCGGCATTTCATCGCCCGTATCCGGGTCGACCACCTTGGCATCGGTATCCGGAACCGGAACGCCGATCGAGCCGATTTTTCGTCTTCCCCAGATCGGATTCACATGGGTAACTGGCGAGGCTTCAGTCAAGCCATACCCTTCGATCAGCCGGCCCTTCGTCAGCTCCTCGAATTTATCCTGCACCTCAACCGGAAGCCCGGCAGAGCCGCTGACGCAGGCATTGATCGAAGACAGATCATATTCCTTGATCCGCGGATGATTGATCAGGGCAATGTACATGGTCGGCGCGCCCGGGAAGAGTGTCGGCTTCATTTTTTTAATGAGGTCCAGGATCATGGTCACTTCAAATTTCGGTACCAGAATCAGCAAGCCTGCCCGGTAGATCGCTTGATTCAGCAGTACCGTCAGCCCGAACACGTGAAAACAGGGGAGTGCCGCCAGATACCGCTCTTTCCCATCCTCGACCTGGAAGCACCAGTTCGCCGACTGTACGGTATTGGCGATCAGATTCATATGCGTCAGCATCACGCCTTTCGGGACACCGGTCGTGCCGCCGGTGTACTGCAGCAGGGCCAAATCCTTCTCGGCGTTCACGGATTCGCAGATCGGTTCATTCGAAGAGGCGGCTAGCAGCTTTTTGAAGGCATGAACACGGTCGCTGTAATGGACAACAGGAAGAGGACCATCCTTCTTGGCCTTGATCGGATACAGGAGGTTCTTGGGGAACGGCAGATAGTCCGCCACGGATGTGACGATGAGATGCTGCAGCTCCGTCTCCTCAATCACGTTCTCGACCCGGGACACAAACATATCCATGGTGATGATGATTTTGGTACCGGAATCCTTCATCTGATGCGCGATTTCCCGCTCCATGTAGAGCGGGTTTGTCATCACGGCCACGCCTCCGGCAAGGAGCACGCCATAATACGAGATGACCACCTGCGGGCAGTTGGGCAGCGTAATCGCTACCCGGTCACCCTTCTTGATCCCTTTGCTGCGGAGCGCGTTCGCCATACGGTAGGACGACTCCAGCAGACTTTTGTAATTGATCGTTTTGCCCATAAAATACATCGCCGGTCGATCCGGAAACTTTTGCGCCGACGTTACGAGAAATGAAGCCAAATTCTGTTTCGGATAATCAAAAGCGGGGGCTACTTCCGGTGGATAAAACGGCAGCCAAGGCTTTGCATCCATACAAAACCAACCCTTTCCTAAGGAATGCTCCTTCTTTCCTACTCCAAGAAAAATCTCTCTCTGTTGAGGTAGCGGTTTATACCGTGTACCGTTCGTTCTTGACTACGCGTGCTGCGATGCTGCGCTTGAGCGCCACCGTATCAACCGGATTGCTGCGTGTCAGTTTCTTGAGCACCGACAGCTGCATGCGCAGCATATCGCCGGTTTCAACCGAGGCAAGCGTCTCTTTTGCGAGTGCTTCCATGCGCTGGAACGCCTCGTATGCATACACCTGCGTCATCTCGATCATGCTGGCTGCTTTTTCCTCCGACGTGCGGGCAATCTGCTTGCGGGTACGGAGCAGTGCACTCTCGAGGGCATAAATATCAATCATCATATCCGCCAGATTGGACAAGGCCTCCTGTTCTTTCTCCAGCTTCGTTCCAAACTTCTGAACCGCCAAACCGCCAGCGAGGAGGAAAATCTTCTTGCTCATGTCCAGGAAATGCGTTTCCTGCTCCAGTGTGCCCTCAAAGGTTTGACCTGGCACCAGTTGCAGCAGCTCGCCTTGGAGGCTCTGCGCTTTCTGCAGAAGCGCGATTTCGCCTTTCATGGCCTTCTTCACAAGCGTGCCCGGAATCAGGAGCCGGTTAATCTCGTTCGTGCCTTCGAAGATGCGGTTGATGCGGGAGTCGCGATAGATGCGTTCCACTTTATATTCTTGTATATACCCGTAGCCCCCGTGAATCTGAACCCCTTCATCTGCCACAAAATCGAGTCCTTCCGAACAGAACACCTTGTTGATTGAGCATTCAATCGCATAATCGGAGATCGCTGCAGCCGAGTGGATTCCCGCATCCTCTCCGTTGTAATCGATGTCCTGCATCGCTTCGTCAAGCAGTCCTGCGGTACGGTACACCATGCTCTCCATCACAAAGGCGGTGATGTTCATCTCGGCCAGCTTTTTGCGCATGAGCGGGAACTGCGAGATTGGCGTATCGAACTGTTTGCGTGTATTAGCATATTTCGCGCTCAGCTCAATGGATTCCTTTGCTGCACCGACGGTCCCGGCTGCCAATTTGTACCGTCCGATGTTCAGGATGTTAAAGGCAATCCGGTGTCCTTTTCCAATCTCGCCCAGCAGATTCTCCTTGGGTACCTTCACGTCTTCAAAAAAGAGCGGACGCGTCGAGGAGCCCTTGATGCCCATCTTCTTCTCTTCCGGCCCCAGCGTGAAGCCTTCCATCTCCTTCTCGACAATGAAAGCGGTGAAGTGCTCTCCGTCAATCTTGGCGTATACGATAAAGATATCCGCAAATCCGGCGTTAGTTATATATAGCTTCGATCCGTTCAAAATATAATACTCTCCGTCATCGGACAGGCGTGCCGTGGTTTTGGCACCCAGCGCATCTGAGCCGGAGGTCGGCTCCGTTAAACAGTAAGCTGCGATTTTGGTACCGGTTGAGAGATCCGGCAGGTACTTCTGTTTCTGCTCGGTCGTGCCGAAGAACACGATCGGCAGCGTGCCGATTCCGACATGAGCACCGAACGAAAGGGCAAAGGACGAGCCTTTGGCCAGGTTCTCGTTAATAATCGTGGAGCTGACTTTATCCAACCCGATGCCGCCGAACGGCTCCGGCACATCCGCCCCCAGCAGACCCAGCTCACCGGCTTTGCGAAGCAGGTCTACCGTCATCTCATAATTCAGCTTCTCCAGCTCTTCATCATGCGGCACCACTTCGCCCTCGATAAAGTCACGTACCGTCTCACCGATCATGCGGTGCTCCTCCGTGAAATCCTCCGGTGTCAGAATGCGCTGCACATCGGGATTGTCGATGACAAAGCTGCCGCCTTTGATTTTCGGTTCTTTGGTTTGGTTATCGCTCATGATTGGTTTCCCCTTTCGGAATGTGGAATTAGGCGAAAAACAAGGATTGCCTTGGTGGTGCTGGGATGCTATTTAAATGCATGGCTGTGAAAAAAATACTGGTTGCTGCGTGTGCGGATTGTACTGGTATGTGACCATTCGATCGATCAAGTACATCCGGTGATAGTACCGGTCGCTGCGCGTGCGGATTGTCCTTCCGATCGCTGTTGATTTTGGATTTCCGGAATGGGTCTATTAATAGTAGAAATCCAAAATCAAAGGCGACCACTTCGTTTCTCCAGTACAATTCCGCCCTCTCCGCTGGGCTGACGCTCTGCCGGAAGCCCCCAACTTGCGGCTATCATTGCATTCGCCTGTGGTTTGGAGTAAGTGGTGCGATGCCCGGTCCGTGTACGGAGCGGGCAATGGCACCATGACCAGATAAGTGACGTGACAGAAATTGATAGATTGAAAATCTGGAATTTCTACTTTAAGGGATCAACTACTGTTGAGGTATAGAGGTGTTGATCCCTATTTCAGGTGATCTCACCGATACTAGACCGTGGCTATCCCTCCCTGCCTTCAGCACCTTGGTCAGGAGGTATAAGTCCCTTTTGTGGACTTATTTCGGGGATTGGCCCCGGTTGAGCGCCTCCAAGTCCCTTTTTGGGACTTGCATCGGGAATTCTCCCCGTTTGAGACGCTCCAAGTCCCTCTTCCCTCTATCACTACCTCTTCCTTACGCTCCGGCGGCGTGCACCTCGAACACTCCGGCGGCACCCATACCACCGCCGATGCACATGCTCACGACGCCGTAACCGCCGCCGCGGCGGGCGAGCTCGGAGACGAGGCTGACGGTCAGCTTGGCGCCGGTGCAGCCGAGCGGGTGACCGAGCGCAATGGCACCGCCATTGACGTTGACCTTGCTCTCGTCAATGCCCAAGGCACGGATGATGTGCAGACATTGCGAAGCGAACGCTTCGTTAATCTCGAACACATCCACTTGATCCAGCTCGATCCCTGCCATGCGCAGCGCTTTCGGGATCGCTTCGACGGGTCCTACCCCCATTATCTCTGGCTCAACGCCCGCCAGGGCGAACGATCTGAAGGTAGCCAGCGGCGTGAGACCCAGCTCCTCCGCTTTCTCGCGGCTCATGACGGCTACGGCTGCTGCACCGTCGCTCGTCTGGGACGCGTTGCCTGCGGTAACGGAACCGCCGAGGGCAAAGGCCGGCTTGAGCCTTGCCAATACCTCCGGGGAGGTATCCGGCCGCACCCCTTCATCCGTATCCACGGCGAAGTTGCTGCTGCGGACCTTGCCCTGCTCATCCGCGGCAGCCAGCGATACGTTCACGGGCACGATCTCGTCCCGGAACTTCCCTTCAGCGATGGCAGCCGCTGCCTTAGCGTGGCTGCTGGCCGCGAAGGCATCCTGCGCTTCGCGGGTAATGCCAAAGCGGCGGGCCACCTCCTCTGCGGTGTGTCCCATGCCGATGTATACCTCAGACATCTCCTCCACAATTGTCGGATGCGGTGCTGGCTTGAAGCCGGTCATCGGCACATGGCTCATGCTCTCGACGCCGCCTGCCACGATGACTTCCGCATGGCCAAGCATAATGCGCTCTGCCGCAAAGGCGATCGCTTGCAGTCCCGAGGAGCAGAAGCGATTGACGGTCAGGGCAGGGACCGTCACCGGATATCCTGCATACAGCGAGATGATCCGCGCTACGTTGAGACCCTGCTCACCCTCCGGCATTGCACAGCCGAGAATGATGTCCTCGACATCCTCTTTTTTTAGACCCGGCGCACGCTCAATGACGGCTTCCAATACCGCCTTGCCAAGATCCTCTACGCGCGTCTGGGCGAAACTTCCTTTCTTTGCTTTCCCTACCGGAGTACGGGCAAGGGATACTATGACTGCTTCTCTCATGCCATTCACCTCATCAACTTGAAATGGTTGAATCCAATTCGGATATGATTGCTGGACACTAATCGGCCATGATATGAATTTGTAACGGGTGGAGCTAATTCAAGAGCCGCCATGATCTAACTTCAACAGCACGGATAACTGCCACCCACGCACTGTATGCACGGTTGATTTATCGAATCGCGTTTGACGAATGATAACTAATCTTTAACTGTAAAGCAGCTCTCTCCAAAACAGCTCTCATCACTCCTAATTACGCAGCGGCTTGCCCTTCGCCAGCATGTGCTGCATGCGCTGCTGGGTTTTGGCCTCGCCGAGCAGGCTGAGGAACGCTTCGCGTTCCAGGTCGAGCAGGTGCTGCTCGCTTACTACAGTTCCGGCCGGAACGTCGCCGCCTGTCAGGATATGAGCCAGCTTCTTCGCGATCAGCAGATCATGATCGCTGATGTAGCCGCTTCGCTTCATATCGATGGCACCCAGCTGAAGCACGGCACGGCCGTCGCGGCCGACAACGCGGGCTTTGCCCGGCTGTGGCGGCACATAGCCTGCCCGGTCCATCGCAAGGACCGCCTGCTTCGCTTCATAGATCCGGTAATCCTGATTCATGACCACCGTATCTCCGCTGCGTCCGTAACCCATGCGGATCGCTTCATGTCCGCTGGTCGATGCCTTCGCCATCGCCACCATCTCGAAGATCCTGTTGATCTCCGGCTGGAGATCATGGTCCGCATCCGGATGCCGGTTGCTGGTCATGAGCGCCAGTTCCTTGCAGCCGCCGCCTGCCGGAATGAGACCCACCCCTGTCTCCACGAGACCGAAATACGTCTCCGCCGAGAAGATGATTCGGTCGGCCGGCAGGCACGCTTCCACGCCGCCGCCGAGTGTCATCCGGTGAGGCGCAGCCACAACCGGCTTCTCCAGCCCCTTCAGCTTCATCATGCTGCCCTGGAACAGACGGATGATGTCATCCACCTCATCCCAGTCACCGCTCTGCGCTTCCATCAGCATGAGCATCAGGTTCGCGCCAACGCAGAAGTTGCGGCCTTCGTTTGCGACCACGAGCCCACGGTAATTCGCCCGAATCTCTTCGACGCTCTGCTGAATCATGACCAGAATATCGGCACCAATCGCATTATTCGGAGAGGTGAATTCAAGACACGCTACACCATCCCCAAGATCAATCAGGTTCGCGCCCGTGTTCGAGCGAATAATCCGGTTTTGCGACTTTAAAGTCTGCAGCGAGATCAGCTCCGGCTGAACCTCCACCCCTTTGTACTCGCCTTTGAAATAATGGAACGCCTCGCCGTCCTTCTGCTGATAGAAGGTCTTATTCCCGGCGGCAATCCAATCCTTCACCCACGCCGGGACGGTCAGTCCTTCTGCTTCCATGCGCTGCACCGATTCCGGCAGTCCGATCAGATCCCAGGTCTCGAATGGACCGAGCTCCCAGTTGAAGCCCCATTTCATCGCGTTGTCGATGTCCTGAATGGAATCCGCGATCTCACCAAGCTTATCGGCAGCATATACAAGCACCTGCTTCAATACATTCCAGGCCATCTCCGAGTAGCGATCCTGCGTACTCAGGAATGCTTTGATCTTCCGTTTGGCTCCCTTCACCGCTTTCGCGGCTTCGATGGAAGCGGAGCTTATTTTGGCGCTCGGGTGGTACTCCATCGTTGACAGGTTGAGCGATAAGATCTGACTGCCTTTATCGCCCTTCACTTTTTTATAGAAACCCTGGCCGCCCTTCTCTCCGATCCAGCCGCGGGTGACAAGCTCATTCATCACATCAGGTACCGTGAACACGTCTTTCTCGGCGCCATCCGGCACTGAGTCATAAACATTTCTCGCCACATGGACAAACGTATCGATGCCCACAAGATCCAGCGTACGGAAGGTTGCACTCTTCGGGCGTCCCAGAATCGGACCCGTGGCCGCATCCACTTCCTCCACCGTATAGCTGTTCTTCACCATCTCCTGTAGCGTAACGAGGAGTCCGTAGGTGCCAATCCGGTTCGAGATGAAATTCGGCGTATCCTTTGCCAGAACAACCCCTTTGCCAAGGCGCTTCGTACAGAATTCAACCATGAACCTCGTAATATCCGGATCGGTGTCAAAGCCCGGGATAATCTCCAGAAGCTTCATATGACGCGGCGGATTGAAGAAATGGGTCCCCAGGAAATGACTTCGGAATTCCTCGCTGCAATCCTCGACCATGGCATTAACGGAAATACCGGAGGTGTTCGTGCTGACGATGGCCCCTTCTTTACGCACACCTTCGATCTGCTTGAAGATGCTTTTCTTGATTTCCAGACGCTCCGTGACCACTTCAATGATCCAGTCCGCATCCTTCAACTGGCTTAGATGATCCTCCGTGTTCCCCGGCGTGATCCGGCTCACAAAGTCGGCGCTGTACAGCGGGGCCGTGCTGGATTTAGGCAGTGCCGCAACGGCCTTGGCTGCAAGCCTGCTTCGAACCTTGGGATGATCCAGCGTCAAGCCGGCTTTCTCCTCCTCGGCGGTCAAGGAATTCGGAACGATGTCGAGCAGCAGACAGGGAATTCCTGCATTGGCTAGATGGGCGGCAATACCCGACCCCATGACACCAGAGCCGATTACGGCTGCTTTGGTTATGTTTCGACCTGCGACACCGGAACCGCTGACGACTTCTTTGGTAATGGTATTACTCATTGCACAACGACCTCCTGTTCATGGATTTCAGATAGACCGAATACGGATAATTCCAAGATTTCCGCGATATCTCGCGTTTTGACGCTTTCTTCCACTTCCTTCAGCTTCGTGCCATCCTCCAGCATCGTCAGGCAGAACGGACAAGCCGAACTGATCATGGTCGGCGACACGGACAGCGCCTGCTCGGTACGCGCCAGATTCACGCGCTTGCCAGCGTCCTCTTCCATCCACATCTGACCGCCGCCGGCGCCGCAGCACATCCCGTTCTCCCGGCTGCGCTCCATCTCCAGCAGCTCGACGCCCGGAATGGCGCGCAGCACATCGCGCGGCTGATCATACACGTCGTTATAACGCCCAAGGTAGCAGGAGTCATGATACGTGATTTTCTCCTGAACCTGATACTGTGGCTTAAGACGTCCTTCCTTCACCAGCTGATCCAGCAGCTCCGTATGGTGAATCACTTCGGCCGTGAGACCAAATTCCGGATATTCGTTCTTGAAAATATTGAATGTATGCGGACAAGCTGTGACAATCCGTTTCACATCGTACTTCTGGAACGTCTCGATGTTCTCCATGCACAGCTGCTGGAACAGAAATTCATTGCCCATGCGGCGCGGCGTGTCGCCCGAATTCTTCTCCTCGTTGCCAAGAATGGCGAAGTTGACGCCTGCTTCGTTCATCAGCCGGACGAAGGCCCGGGTAATCTTGCGGCTGCGATTGTCATACGAGCCCATAGACCCGACAAAGAACAGCACATCAAAATCCGGATTCTCCTTCACGGTAGGAATCTTCAGCTCCAGAGTTCCTTCGGGATCAACCTCCTTCACCCACTTGCTGCGATCCGCACGGCTGATCCCCCAAGGGTTGCCCTGACGCTCGATGTTCTGCATCGCGCGCTGTCCTTCCTGCGGCACGCTGCCCTCCATCAGAACGAGATGGCGCCGGAGATCCACGATTTTGTCGACATGCTCGTTAGCTACCGGACATTGATCCTCACAGTTGCGGCAGGTGGTGCATGCCCAGATCTCTTCCTCCGTCATGACGCCGCCGATCAATTGAACGTCCTTCGGGTCTACCCCCTCGACTTGATGCCAGGAGCTCTTCTGCACGTCCATTGTCGGACCGATATCAGTAATCCCCTCGCCCTTCCAGCCGACAAGAGCCAAATCCGTAGCAGCCATGGAGTGAACACCGGGCGATCCAAACACCGACGCTGGCATCCACGCCGATTTGGAGGTGAGTGCGGCTCCTTTTTCCGTCAGATGATCCCTGAGCTTCACAATCATGTGCATCGGCGACAGCAGCTTGCCTGTATTCGATGCCGGACATACGTTGGTGCATCTTCCGCACTCCACGCAGGCGTAGAAATCGAGCATCTGCTTCTGCGTAAAGTCCTCAATCTTGCCCACCCCGAATTCCTCAGCCTCTTCATCCTCCAGATCGAGCTTGCTGAGCTTGCCCGGAGGATCCGTGCGGCGTACCAGAATGTTGATCGGTGCCGTAATGAGGTGAAAATGCTTCGATTGCGGTACATAGATGAGGAACGACAGCAGAATAAGCAGATGGAGCCACCAGAACACGAAATAACCAACCGTGACCGCCACCGGCGGCATCCAGGTGAAAACAGCCGCAATGCTGGATGAGATGGGCGCCATCGCCGACCACGCCAGTCCTTCCCGAAGCCGTTCAAAAGCCATCGTCAGCAGTACCGAGGCCATCAGCGCCGTGATGAAAAACACGACAATGCTGGGCTTCCACCCTCGCTTCAGCCGCTTCAGCTTCTCGCCGTAACGCCGGTAAGCTGCATAACCGATTGCCAGCAGGATCAGTGTCACCGTTATCTCCTGCATGAGGATGAAGCCGCCATGCCCCGGAATCGGCAAGCTGTGCCCTGACAGCCCCTTCCATATAATGTCGAGCGCACCGAACTGCAAAATGATAAAGCCATAAAAAACGATAAAGTGCATGATACCGCTCTTGCGGTCCTTGAACAGCTTGCTCTGTCCGAACACCTGAATGGCGAACTGGCTCAGGCGTTCCTTCA
>Ga0257137_1000088_pt1 | contig 10822 bp, 5 predicted proteins | sample saktaT_19_FD_197254 | JGI IMG/M metagenome (GOLD analysis project Ga0257137, IMG submission 197254) | Metatranscriptome of saline water microbial communities from Sakinaw Lake, British Columbia, Canada - sak_2010_1_5_50m (Metagenome... | ecosystem: Environmental > Aquatic > Non-marine Saline and...
GCCAGGTTGGATTTAATTTGTAGGAGACTTTGACTTTCGATTGGAAATAGTTCGGTTTTGTTTAAAAACCAAAAAAAACCTCTTGACATGATAGTTTAGAAATGGTATCTTAAGATACGATATTTTAAGGAGGAGAATTGAGAACCAGTTTTGTATTATCCGAAATTGGTTCAAAGCTGGCTATTTGCTGATGTTTTCATCTATTTATGATCCTTTTGAGAGTTACATTTGCAAGATTGAACACCAGGATACGAGGTTGCTTATATTATGTCCTCGGGCTAGGGGAGTAAGTCCCGGAGCTGAAAGTAAGTGCCAGTATTTTGGGGTGTTCAGTAGCAAGTTGATTCTACCGTCTCATTGACAGGTAAAGATTGAGTTTGGGCAGACGGGTTTGAGAGGAGGTTGTTTCTCTTAATCTCATTCAAGGAGGCTAAGCTATGAAATTTGCGCGGACCCTTATCTATTATTCTCTTCTTGCAGTTTTTGTTTCTGTATCCTGGGTGTTGCTAAGCGGCTGCGCACCCATGAATGTTGGTGGACCGGCCCAGCCGCTTCTACCCCAGCTTTCAGCAGATGAGAAATTCTCCGACCGATTTGAGCTGGAAGAAGAACCTCAGTTCTTCTATGATTTATTCGGTAGAGAATTGCTGGAAGGAAATGAAGTCCATCAATACATAGAAGAGAAACAATTCGATGCTTCTGGAAATCTTGTTGTTGGCCGAACTGGTCAGTTAGACAGTGTGCGTTTTTCAAGCCAGTTAGACCGCACAATACTTACAGAAGATACCTACCGTGGACGACACACTGAGTTCGCTATCGGGGATCACCTGACAATTAAGGATAGTACCCTATGGCCCATGGCATACATCATGCGTAAGACAGAATTCGATGGATTCCGATGGGATTTATCCTTTTCACAGAGCAAGCATCTGTTCAGTTTGCTGAATTCTCGTATATCGAACCCCATCTATTCGGCGGATGTGGTTGCGGCCAACACACTGGCTCCTACTATTGGACGTCGCAACGCCGATGAGTTTATTGAGAATAAGCGACTTGTGGGTTTCAGAGGTCAAGGCATGTTGGGGGATATACTCCGATTCGGCTTTACCTATGTAAACCTTCACAAAGAGCATCCCCAACGTATGGATAACCCATGGACAGGAACCGTTGCCAATACTCCGCCGGAGCAGATCGTCCTGACCTTCAGAGATAATTCGCCAGAGGATTATATGATTGAAGAAGTGGAGAGGATGAACGGTGGAGCAGTGGAATGGGTGAAGTTTAATATAAAAACCAAGCCAGACCCGGAATCTAATTCCAGAGAAACAATAGTTGTGGAGAAGTTCGCAACTGACCCCGCCGCATTTGGTCCTACCACTATACCGCAGGAAGATCCTTACAGTAAGGGCGGCGAGACAGATTCCACCGGCGCATTTCTGGTAGCAAATGGTTTTGACTCGTTCCAGTGCATCCTGGATATGGAAGCGGAAGATATCGATCCGAGAACTGTGGAATCCGTAAAAATAGATATGAAGGTTAAGGGAGACTACTGGATCGAGGTTCTGGGATATAGTTCCAAGAACATGGGTGCTTTGGAAGACCCGTGGCCAAAGACGGAGACAGGCGCTATAGAGATGCCGTTCCGTGACTATATAGAAGCACCGGGCAATAACGTCGATGATCAGAGCAGTTCCAAAGTCATAACATACAATTACGGTGCCGCTCGCGGCGCAGTGCTGTGGGGCATAGATGTAGAAGGAACTATTCCTTATCTTGGCTACGTTCAGGCACAGTACGCTGAGAACCCTAAGTATAAGCAGTATCCAACTATATCAAAGGACAAAATAGGCTATTCTCAGTTGGCTGCGGATAACCCGGATGATCCTACAGCGAGAACATTCTCGGAGGTAGATGGAGAGGCATTCGAGTCAAAACTGGCTGGCGGTGATAATGACGGCCGCGACAAAGCATGGTTTGTCAATTTGAAGCAGCGTTTTGGCAAGTTCTTCCTGGAAGAGTCTTTCTTCTCGGTCGATCCTGGCTGGACTACCACCTATCCCGGCTGGGGGTCAAACACCGATCGTGACGAAACTTACAAGGTTGCCAGGACGTCGGAAGGCCAGGATAGTGATCCGTGGGATGAAGGGGATTATACCCTGGTGGAAGACGACGACGATGATGACGACTTTCCTGATGATGATGACTTTGACGGCGTTCTGCCAAGAGCGGACGATAGAGACCTGAACGGTATACTGGACTATCAGGAAGACTTCCTGATATTCGAAGCCGATCCTCCAATATTTGAGCAGACTGATGACCTCAATAACAACAGAGTTCTCGACAATCTGGAGGACGATTACGACCCCGACTATAAGTATGGTGAGGACGCGAAGGGTTACCATTTAACTGGTAGCTACGATATTCTTGCCAATATGACCATGAAGCTGGGTTGGTTGAAGCAGGACGAGATCTCAAGCGCCCGAAAGGCTGATACAAAGTACGTACACCTTAGTTACGAGCGTGATATTCCTGACTTTGGAACACTGTTGTTCCAGAACAGATTGGTAAAAGTCCAGGATGATATAATCGACTACGCCATCACCCTCAGAATTGGTGAGACAGAGCCTTCGGAGGTAAGAGACGAACTAGACTTTTACGATGCCCTCTATAACACCTCAACTGTTCAGCTTATGTATACGGGTGTTCCGGGGTTGAAGCTGATTACCAAGTACCTGCTGAGCTTCGAGAAGCACTATGATCCTGATGAAGCGGACAAAATCCGTAAAGACGATCCGGACACGGAGATCGATGAAGCCGTCGATTTCATGCTCATGGACGAACAGTTGCGTGAACGCCGGGACAGGAGAGAATATCCGTTCAACGGTATGGACCCTGTGCTTGCTTTCGATCAGGCCAACTGGATACCAAGAAGATATAGAGATGCAACGGTGAAATTCAACACCTTCATCTTTAAGACCAGCTATGAGATACCCATCGGCAAGCTGCCGGTCATTAAGTGGCTTGGCGAAGATATAACTCTCACACCCATGTTCAAGTGGATATATGAAAAGAACTGGGATAGAAAGACTGAATATGACGAGGAAAAGGAAGTATGGATCGATACGGATACGGGCAGACCTACTCTCGATCCTACTCAGATAGCACCAACGGATTACGAAAGTGACGAGTATCTGAGGTTCAACCAGAATACTCGTGAGACTGTAGGATTGATAAGGTTGGATTACGCCTTTACCCCCAGCCTGAACATTTTGGGCGGTTTTCAGTATAGAAAGGTAACCAACAAGGATCAACTCTACAAAGACTTCCTGAAACCCTGGGGTGACGCGAGAACTTCTATTCGCTGGAGAAGCGATATGAAGACACGAATTTTGGCGATTCAGGCTATCAACCAGGGCGAATGGTTGGGATTCAATATCCGTATCCTGGTAGGCTTCCAGCGGACGGAGATTCTCCCAACAGCGCTTCCGTCGGGTGAGATGAGACCGAAGAGCACCAGTACAGAGACTTACGTGAGAGCTATGATGGGATTCTAACCAATACACTCAGTCGGGGCGAGGTTACAGACCTCGCCCCGACTTGTAAAAATGTTTGCCTACAATTGATTATTGCTCGTTAAAGTGAATATTTCTGGTATTATCTTTTATATCTTACACAGTTAAGGTTTTGGTTTTGTATATCCATTTTCATTGTAGCTGGCTCGCAGAGAATGGCTGACTAGTCCTCGTATTAGTTATAAGTTGTTTTTGCTGACTTGAAGACATCGGCTTCGCGGCAGATATGGATTGAGTATTTGAGGGCGTTGAAATATAGGTTTATTGGTCAGCGAGTCCATTAGTCTTTCGGTTTATTGATACTTATAGACCTATGGGCTAATAGACTTATAGACCTGCAAAAAAGGGGATGCAGAACAATGAAGTTAAAGATAGTGGCGATACTAGCCGGATTATTTCTAATAGGTTCACTGCTTATGCCCGGTGGCAGCAGTGTTAACGTGAAGAATCTGTATGAGGAGGCAGAGAAAGCTTTTCAGGAAGGCAAGTATCAGGAAGCCATAAATAAGTATGAAGAGGCTATGACGGAAGGTGAGAAGTGGGGAGCAAACACAGACGTAATAGACGAAGATTTTGTCTCCCTGGCGAAATTCAAAATAGCCGTGTGTTACTCCAAACTGGGTGAGCAGTTGGAAGACCCTTCTATGTATGAAAAGTCACTAAGCTATATCCCTGATGTATACGAGAAAACAAAATCGGCTAAGGTGCGGGAAGGTCTCATCTTCCTCTGGGGACAGAACTATTATGAACTGGAGAGATACGAAGAGGCAGAACCGAAATTCAGGGAATTGCTAAATGACTATCCGGACAGCCAATTCGCGGAAAATGCCTACTACTCGCTGGGAAACCTTTATTATCAGTTGAAGCAGTATGAGCAATCGCGGCAGGCCTTTAAGAAGATACTGAATGAATTTCCAAACAGTAGTCGTATCGATGATGCCCAGTTTTTCATAGCCAGATGCTTCTTTGATGAAGCTAACTATGATCAAGCACATCTGGAATTTGAAAAAGTGCAAGCGGTAGATAATCAGCCTTTGCTGGCACAATCCGGATATTATAATGGATTATCGTTGCTCCGTATGGGTAGAAACCAGGACGCCCTGACCATATATCAGAAGTTTGTGGCAGATTTTCCTAACAGCGTGTATATACCAGCGGCATACTTCGATATGGGAACGATCCACGGTAAATTGAAGGAGTATGACGAAGCTACAAGGAACTATGAACAGGCGATCCAGCATACGAAGGACGAAATAACCAAAAGTGAGATACAGTTTCATATAGGCAACAACTATTATGAACAGGAAGATTACCAATCAGCGGTAGATGCTTATCGTAAGCTGATGGAAGATTATCCGGAAAGCGTGTATATTCCAGAGGCGCGTTTCATGATAGGTGAGAGTTACTGGGGGGTTAATGATTATGAAAATGCACTGACAGCATATATGGATGTGCTGGAAAAAGACCCCGAAGGCGACCACGTGGTGGAATCCAAATACAGAATGGGCGAGTGCCATTACCAGATAGGCGATAAGGAAATGGCTCTGGAATGGTATCAGGATGTTATAGATAACTACCCGGATTCGCACATAGTCAAGGATGCCACATACGGAAAGATCTGGTCGTTAAACGACCTGAAACGTTACGAAGAAGCAGAGAGCGTTGGAAGGGACTACATAAATCGATATAAAGATGATGAAGTATACGATATAGCGGCCGCAGAAACACAGATGATGTTGGGAGACATAAAGTTTGATGCCGAGGACTATATAGCATCGGCGGATGAGTATCTCCTTGTATCATCTGAATATAAAGACCTGCCGAAGTTTGATCCATTCAAGTCCCGGTCTCTATTGCAGGCAGGATTTGCGTATTACAAAGAAGCGGAGAGGAACGATTGGAATGTGGACCTGCTGGCGAAGGCATCAAACGCGTTCGACCAGTTGATAAATCAATATGAACTGAACTTTGACAAAGAAGCACGAGAATTTGAATCCCGTGTGGAATACGTTACACCCGCAATAATCAATCTGGCACTGTCATACTCCAAAATGAAGGAGTTCGATAAGGCTAGAGAAGCACTGAATGTAATGGCCAAAAGCAGCCCGGAATATGGCAGAGCCATGTTCCTGAAGGGGCAAACGTATTCTGACGAGGGAAAAGTGGATGAGGCTGTAAACACCTATCGTCAGATGGTGGGAGATAATGGCCTATCAGAGACCTGGCGCTCACGGGCAGCGATAGAGATGGCTAGCAGATTGAGAGAAGCGGGACGACACGCAGAGGCAGTGATAGAATACCAGCGAGTTGTGGATGAATATCCTAATAGTGAGTTTGCATCCACAGCAATGTACTTTGTAGGTTCGTCCTATTATGACATGGAGCCAAAAACGCCTGAGAACATGAGTAAGGCGATAGAGGCGTTTACGACGGTAATGGAAGACTATCCCCAGTCAGATGTAACTCCATGGGCACATCTCAATATATTGATGTCATACGAAGCCATGAATGCCTACGATATGGTCGTCAAGGTGGCAGAAGAGATAGAGAGCAAGTATACCGACAGCGATCTGCCTAATGCCAGGGAAGTGATCGACCACGCCAGAAGGCGGAAAGTCGATGCCATGTTAAGACTCGAAGGAGGAGTATCCACGGATATCCTGGTAGCTGAACTGCGAAAGGTCGTGGAAGATCCTGTGGGAGAGGAGAGCGGCAAGGTAGCGGCTCAAATGAGAATAGGAAAGCTGCTGTTCGATGAAAAGCGATATGCCGAAGCCATTAAGGAGTATGAAGTTCTATTGGCGAAGTTCCCGGGACAAAGCAGTGCAGCAGCGTATTATCAGATAGCAGTAGCGGCATACTGGATGGAAGATTTCCAGAAGTCGTCAGCCAGCGCCCAGAGCGGTTTGAGCGAATCTGACCTCACGCAGGACTTGAAGACAGGTTTGAATTATACACTTGGATTGGCATACAATAAGTCAGGAGATATAGAGTCTTCAATAGCGGCTCTGGAGCAGTCAATCCAGGCGGGCGAAGGAGCAGATAATGAACAGACGAAGGACCTGGTATTCGCAGCGCACCGGGAACTGGCTCGTGTATATAAGACAGCGAAGCGGTACGAGGATTCAGCAAAAGAATATAAGTTCCTGGCAGATAATTCAACCGAGGATTCAGAAAAGACGGATGCCTACTTCTGGCTGGCCAAGATATACGAAGAGAATCTCCAGGTTTATAAGGATGCAATAGATGCCTATGCTAAGGTTGTGGAACTTAATACATCCGATATATTCACGGCTCAGTCGTTGTATTATTCGGGTGTGATATATTCAAAGAACCTCAGCGATGATGAGAAGGCACTAATGTTTCTCCAGGATCTGGTGTCCAAATACTCAGGCAATGAGGATGCTAACGTTCAATTGATGGTTACAGATGCCAACCTCAGAATCCCTGAGTTGCTTGTAAAACTCGGGAAGTATGATGACGCCGTGGCACGAGCCAAGCAAGTTCGGGATGCCGCACTTGCTGGCACCGATAATGATGAAAAGGTGAATACCCAATATCAACTGGCGTATCTTCTGGGAGAGCAAGCTGGCAAAGCGGAAGATGCCGGGACGACGGACCAGGTTCTTTCCAGAGAAGCCGCGACAGAATACGGGATGGTATATAAACTTGCTACCCCCATCAGCAAGGCTTCGGATGAAATTAAGACGCTGGCTGCCGCATCTATATATAATGCTGGCTATCTGCTTTATGGTTTGGCAACATACGAGGATTACGTAAAAGCGAAAGAGTATTTCGAGTATTTCGCCAAAGATTTTCCAGATAGCGAGAATTATTCTGCTGCGTTGGAGTATCTTGGGTTTGCCAGCTTCGAGATGGCAAGGCTGAGAGCTAATCTGGATGTTTTTGCCCAGGCAGGGGAATATTTCCTGAGGTTCGCCAGGGAATTTCCCGATCACGAAGATGCACCAGTTGCCCAGTTCCAGGCAGGTGAAGCATATTTTGCAGTAGGTGGTGGACACACCGGCAACGCTGAAGAGACTATGGATCCTGACACGAAAGCGAAGGAAATATCCTTAGCCTCAGATGCTTACCGGAAAGCGGTATCAGCTTACAGAGGGGTGGCGGATAATTATCAGGATAGTGAATACGCCCCAGAAGCCTTGTATGCTATGGCCGCTTGCTATACTTACATATCCCAGGCTTTACCAGATGATTCAGCCAGGGAGGCAGAAATGGAGAAAATGAACGCTGCGTATAGGGAGCTATCGCAGAATTATCCCCAAAGCGAACATGCAGCAGCAGCGTTCTTGAGTGTCGGAAATGACTATTACAACAAGGCAGCTGAGCCAGGGTTGCCCAATGATGAGAAAACCAATTTCTACAAGTTGTCATTGGAAAACTACAAGCAGGCCCTCCAGGTGCCCGGTGTTGATAGCAAGACGAGGACGACGGGGGAAGCTTATATCAGGGAAACGGAAGAGCTTCTTGCCAAGGATACATACAACGCTGGATCAGCGTTGGTACCATATGAGATGGACCTCGAGATGAAGAAAGCCAATGCACCCAAAGCGATCCCATATTTCAAAGAGGTAATAGCAACGCTCCCCAATACGGACTACGCGGATCTATCGTATGTGCAATTGGGGTTGTGTTACGAGTACCTGGAGCAATGGGATGAGGCCGAAGGGTCATACGGCGGTCTTATAAAGAAGTACACAGATGAGAACGGCAATGAAATAACAGCGTTCTCGGAGAACGTCGTCCAGGCCATTGGATTTGCCAAAGAGAGAAAGGCAAAGATCATGGCTTATCGGCTTTCTATCAGGGTTCGGGATCAATCGCAGTAGTTGGATAGAATTTTATAACCCCTTTGGCGAGAAGTCTTAGACTTCTCGCTTTGCTCCAATTGAAGTTATAGGCTGCGGAGTGAAAATGTTAAGTATTTACGTTTTGTTGCTAGGGATTAGTCGTTAGTCGCGCGGAGACTAGTGATTAGAGACTAGTGATATGCCTTCAGGTTAAGCTAATACGTCAGTATAAGGAGGAGAAAGCAAATGAAGAAGGCGGTTTTTGTTCTGGTCATCGGTTTGTTCTTGCTGGCATGTGGCTATGTATTTGCGCAGGAAACACCTGCGGGTGAGATCACTGCCCCGGATAAAGGTCTTATCAAGGGTAAGGTGACTGATACACAGACACCCAGACCCAATAACCTTGCGGATGCTACTGTTACTGTGGAAAGCGAAATGCTCTTGGATGAAGCAAGGAGTACGTCAACAGACTCGGCAGGAAACTATGAAATACCAAATCTGCCAACTGGTGAGTATGTTGTGACGGTGGCAAAGCCGGGATATGATGATACTACGGATTATGTCACGGTTACAGCCGGTGGTGAAGCGTTCCACGATGTCAGGTTGTATAAAACTGATACTCTGATAAGTTACTTCCAGAAGACAGGTCCTATCCGGTGGCCGCTACTTATATGCTCCATCCTTGGGGTTACCTACATAATTGAGCGTTTGGTTTCGCTCTTTAAGTTGAGACCCAGGATAAAGGTTGAGCAACTTGTGAGTCGTATAACTGAGGCACTGAGAAATGACAATATTATGGAAGCAGTGTCCATCTGCGAGGAGGCTGGCGGTCCGCTTGCAAACGTGGTGAAGGCCGGCTTACTACGCTACAGTCAGGGTATGATCGAGGAAAAAGCGGTAACCAAGGAAGATGTCTCGGAAGCTGTTGAAGAAGCTTCAATACTGGAAATCCCCCAGTTGGAAAGAAACCTGGTCGTTCTGTCCACTATATATCAGGTATCACCGCTGTTCGGTCTGTTGGGAACCGTTTCTGGTATGGTTAGGGCTTTTACTGCTATAGCTTTGAAGGGAACAGGTGACCCACAGTTGCTGGCTGGTGGTATTTCCGAAGCTCTGCTGACCACCGTTATCGGTTTGACGATAGCGATCCCGGTCATGATCGCTTACCAGTATTTGCTGAGTAAGGTAGACAGACACGTGCTGGAGATTCAGCAGGTTTCTACGGAAATTGTAAATACCCTGGTTGTTAGTCCTCGTCACCCGTCAAGTAGCTAAATCTAAACCGTTTATGGTTCTGGCGAGAGAATCATAAGCGATTTTCCATGTTTATGGAACAGCGCAAACGGTGCGCTGGCTATGATAAAGCACGGATTTGACTAGGGGGTGACTATTTTGAGAGGAGAAGAAGCCAGAACTCCGGGTAGAAGACGTTCAGAGGCAGTGCAGTTTAATATGACACCGCTTATTGACGTCGTTTTCCTGCTATTGATCTTCTTCATGATCGCGACTACTTTTGCACCGTTGCCCGGCATCAGAGTGAAGCTGCCGCCTCCCGGGACGCCGCCTCCCGGGACAGATAAGCCGGAGCAACTTATTTTGAGGATCAGCGATCCCGAGCCCGGTATGCCCTATGGAACGATGGTGCTAAACGAGCAGGTTGTGTCCATGGAAGTGTTACTCGGCAATTTTCAGAGGTCTACTCTGAAGCAGAAAGAGATGCTGATCATTCAGTCCGGCAGGGAAGTGTTGCATGATCAGATTGTGAGAGTTATGGATCTTGCGAAACGTGCTGACGTTAAGAAGATCGGCTTTGCAATGGTGGCAAAATAAGATTATTACATGGAGGTGGCCGAAGTGGCGTTAAGAAGAATGAAAAGATCGGGCATGGAGCTGCAAATGGCACCCATGATCGACTGCGTCTTCTTGCTTTTGATCTTCTTTATGGTGTCGGCAATAATGAAGACTCCGCCTAAATTTGAAGTTGATTTGCCAGAGTCTCTGACCAGGCATGAATTCCCGCAAAAGCGGTTTAATCTATTCATCGGTCGCCATGGTGAGATGGCGGTTGACGATCAGATTATGATGGATTATGTTGATCTGGAGGACTTCCTGGCCAGACATGAAGACCGCATTGAGACCCTGATTATTAAAGCGGATAGATATGCCTTACATGGCTGGGTGATCGATGCCATGGAGCGTGCGAAAAGACGTGATATAGCGGAACTTGCCATAGCCATTAGGGAAGGTGGCAAGGGCATCAAGGTAGACTGAATTATCGGTTGATCAGTTAGCCAAATGAGGAACTGATCAACCATATTCAATCGTAGGGGCACGTTACGCGTGTTTGATTCAGTTATTTCCGGACACGCGTAGTGTGCCCCTATGCTATTTAAACTGCCGTAGCCATTCACCTTCCTAGTATATTGTTCTGAGCGGGAC
>Ga0257137_1000090_pt1 | contig 10632 bp, 6 predicted proteins | sample saktaT_19_FD_197254 | JGI IMG/M metagenome (GOLD analysis project Ga0257137, IMG submission 197254) | Metatranscriptome of saline water microbial communities from Sakinaw Lake, British Columbia, Canada - sak_2010_1_5_50m (Metagenome... | ecosystem: Environmental > Aquatic > Non-marine Saline and...
GCCACCAAGAAGCCCTATGAATATTATTTGGGTAGCTAGGCTATTACCCAAAAAACCAGCTAATATATAGCCAGCACCAAGCAAGATACCTCCCGTGATAGCGACCTTCCTTGGTCCTGTCTTCGCCTGCCATTTTCCGGCAAAGATCATTACAAGAGCAAATACGGCAAGCCCTACTGCAAAGACGATCTGGGTCTGAGTTTTTGAGAAACCAGTCCAAAGCTTCAATTGATTATTCTCTAATTTTATATTAAGTGTATTCTTTTCATCAACTACCTGCCATTTTTTTCTAGTTTCCAAAAGATTTACTTTGGCTTTTTCGGAAAGTGAAAATCCCTTACTATTGATCTCCTGTCTCAAGTCTGGTGATATAGTATTATTATCCAGCTCACTTTGGAATTTCGTGTCCATGCTAAGTATTGCTGAACCAAACTTAGTCACTGGGTCCTGTAATTTCCCCGTCAGATATGGTGTAAAAACGCTCCAAGCATAAATTGCGCCGAGACATAACTGTATTAATACTGCTCCAACGACAACCAGCCACCGATTGGAAACTTTTTGTTGCGATTGTCCCATTATAACTTTCCCTCCGCGTTAATTTTCAGGCGGCAACGAACTCCTGTTGATTCTGAATAATAATTCTTGGATTAGGATTACATTGAGGAACAGGCAAACCTTGCTCTTTGAGCAAATCAATATGTTCCTTCATTCCCCATTTGGCTTTGTAGAGGCAGTCTTCTATTGAGTGCCCGACACCAGTAAATCCCTCTAATTCGGGAGAATAGAAACCAAAGAAATCAGGTTCTTCAGTTGCCTCAATTATCAAAGAATATTCTAATTCTAGCATTTTTCTCTCCCAAAGCCTATTTTTTGACCCCGGCGGATTTCAATATTGCATGGCAAGTACCTGTCGGCACTTCCTTTGAACCATGATAGTCAACCCTAATCAACTTATCCCACCCAGACTTTCCATAATACCTAAGAGCCTTTCTCTTTTATTATCCTAAAACCATTTTTCTCTAAAATCTTTATAAGTTCGTTGAAACGCACTTGAGTCTCCGAGCTTTAAGACAAAAAGGGCGTTCAGATGAACGCCCTCGTTTATTTATCCTAACTAGAGATTACTTGCCTTTGCGACCTTCGATAAGTGATTCAACAACATGAGGATCAGCAAGCGTTGATGTATCACCAAGACTGCCAGTTTCATTTTCAGCAATCTTACGCAGGATACGACGCATGATCTTACCGCTTCTGGTCTTTGGCAGAGCATCAGCAAACTGGATTGCTTCCGGCTGTGCAATAGGACCGATCTCTTTGCGGACATGAAGTGTAAGTTCCTTTGCCAACTCGTCAGTCTTTTCTATTCCTTGATTCACTGTTACATAAGCATATAGACCTTGACCTTTGATCTCATGTGGCATTGCAACGACTGCCGCTTCCGCAACCTTTGGATGGCTGACAAGAGCGCTCTCGACTTCAGCAGTTCCAATACGGTGTCCGGAAACATTGACAACGTCGTCAATACGACCCATCAACCAGTAATCACCTTCTTCATCAATTCTACAACCGTCACCTGTGAAGTATAGGTCATTATACATGGTGAAGTATGTTTCAATGAATCTGTCGTGATCGCCATACATGGTTCTCATCATACCGGGCCACGGTTTCTTTATACAGAGCTTGCCACCTTCATTAACGTCGCACTCAGTTCCATCATCACGTAAGACGATAGGCTCAACACCAAAGAATGGTCTTGATGCACTACCGGGCTTTAATGAATGTGCACCGGGTAACGGGGTAATCAAGATACCACCGGTCTCTGTCTGCCACCATGTATCAACGATAGGACAGCGATTCTTGCCAACATGCTCGTAATACCACATCCAAGCTTCGGGGTTGATCGGTTCGCCGACACTACCAAGAATACGCAAACTTGATAGATCGCATTTGTTGATCCATTCCTCACCGAGTCTCATCAATGCACGAACTGCAGTTGGGGCTGTATAGAAGATAGTGATCCTAAATTTGTCCACAATTTGCCAGAATCGGCTTGCATCTGGATATGTGGGAACGCCCTCAAACATCACTGATGTTGCGCCATTTGCCAATGGTCCATAGACGATATAGCTGTGTCCAGTTACCCAGCCGATGTCAGCAGTACACCAATAGGTGTCTTCATCATGAACATCAAAGATAACCTTATGAGATAGAGATGTGTGAAGCAAATAACCGCCTGTGGTATGGAGAACACCCTTCGGCTTTCCGGTTGAACCTGATGTATAAAGAATAAACAGAGGATCTTCTGCATTCATAGCTTCTGCTTCGCATACATCAGAAACGTCTGCCATCTCATCATGCCACCATGTATCCCTACCGTCTTCCATATTGACTTCTTCGTCATTGCGTTTGACCACAATCACGCCTTCTATGGAGGGGCATTCCTTGACGGCTGCATCAGAGGTTGCTTTCAATCCGATGGATTTGCCAGCACGTAGCGAAACATTGCTGGTTATGAGAATTTTACATTGGGAATCCAGAATTCTGTTGGCAAGTGCTTCTGCACTAAATCCACCAAAAACTATTGAGTGAATAGCACCAATGCGGGTGCAGGCAAGCATTGCAATGGCCAATTCAGGGATCATGGGGAGATATATAGCGACTCTATCGCCTTTTTTCACACCCTTGCTCTTAAGAACGTTTGCAAATTTGCATACTTCCCTGTGAAGTTCCTGATAGGTATAAGTTCTAACATCCTCTTCTGGTTCACCTTGCCAGATAATAGCGGCTTTATTCTGACGCCATGTTCCCAGATGCCTATCAAGACAGTTATAGCTAACATTTAGCTGACCATCTTCAAACCACTTGGTATCTATGACCTTGTTAGCAGTATCCCATTTATGTTCCCTTGCTTTTGTGGGTTTCTTGAACCAATCCAGCGTTTCTGCCTGTTTCAACCAAAATTTATCTGGTTCATTGATTGATTCATCATACATCTGCTGGTATTGTTCCATAGATTTGATATGGGCTTTTTCGGATAGTTCTTTTGGCGGGGGGAATTTTCTTGATCCGGACATCATTGAGTCAATTCCGGTTTTCTTTGTTTCTGACATAGACCAATTTCCTCCTGTTTAGTTTATGTTTTTTTGAGCATTAGGATAGAACGGGATAAAAATGCGGAGTAAATTTGAAAAGATTGCTGACCTCCATATCCCGACTCGGTCAGAAATGGCTATTGTAGTCAATAGCGCAATTTTTGAAAGAATAATACTCAGACAATATAAATTTCTTGGATTCCTATTATGGAATCACATATATTAAGATTTATCAAACCTGCAATAGCAGGAATATATAGAAAAATTATCCTATCTGGGCAAATATTATACCATTATTTTAAAATTTGATCAACACTAAATATTCATTTTTTCCTTTATCTATGCGGTTTTGTACACACCAAAATATTGACACATTATTATGGTGGCAGTAAAATTTATCACCTCCAATATGATACTAAGGACATAGTCACGCCACATCCTTAGTATAAAGAGAATCCAAACAGCATAAATGACTATTTAAGATTCAGGCGATCATATATTATTGAGAAGTCAACTTCGTCATTTACAAGCTGTATAGCACGATCGATCTTGCGTTTATCGCTGATCCGCATGGTACTCATAATGTCCTCAACCCTCTGAACAACAGTGAGAGTATCGCTACGCACAACCATTATGGGAACTTCTCTTTCCTCTGCCATAGCAACTATTACGTCGTTGGGATAAAGATTCCCGGTAAGGATCAGGCATTGTGTGTTAGTTTCCAGTGCCGCAAGCTGAATATCGCCTCTATCTCCGCCCGTGATAACAGCCTTGCTTCTGATCTTCCTGAAATAGCTAAGTGCACCCTCAACATTCATAGCACCAACGCTGAATCTCTCAACAAGCTCATCCTGCTTATGTTTACAGCAGATTATCTCTCCGCCAAGCGATTCGGCAAGTTCCCTTATAGTAACAGACATAAGGAAAGGATCATTTAGTAATGTGCCAAGAGTTTTCAGTCCGTTTTTCTCAAGGAATGGCAACACACGACGCTGTATATAATCAAGCTTTGGCAATTCAACCTGATTCAGCAATACGCCGACAATTTTATCCCCAAGAATGCTCTTAGCCATAAGCAGATCGTCCGCAAAAATTTCCTTTTCACATTTGTCTATAACAATAACGTCTGCATTCAGCTTTTCTATTATATGCTGTGCAGAAAGTCCCAAAACAGAACCCTCCCCAAAAAGACCGGTTCCTTCAACAATGACAACATCCTTACCTTTTGAAACTTGCTCATGGGCTTTAATAAATTTCTCATCAAGTTTCAGGTCATCCCCTTCGTAGGCTTGGGCGATCATATCTTGAGTCACTATAACAGGGGACATATCTTCTGCTGAATCATTCAGACCCAAAACATCACAGGCAATGGAAGCATCAGAATCTATGATCTCTCCGCTCATGGTCGTTGGAAATTTCCCAAGCATCTTCATAAATCCCACTTTAAATCCATCAGACTGAAGCTTCTTTCCGATACCCAAAGCTGTCAGGGTTTTACCGCAATATTCACATGTGGAAGTGATGAATAACGTTTTCATTAATGAATCTCCTTAACTGGATGCTGGACTCAGTTTTTACATCTAATCTTGCATCCTGCATCTATCTTAAACCTCAACGCTGATCCTGCAATCAACTGCGACAGCGCCTTTGCCGCTTGACATAACCATCAAAGGATTAATATCCATTTCTATGATCTCAGGGAAATCGGTTACCAACTGAGACAGCTTTACAAGCGAATCAACAATACTTTGTATATCAGCCGGCTCCTCGCCTCTAACACCTCTCAACAGCGGGAATGAGCGGATTTCGTTTATCATTGCATTAGCTTCACGCTTATCTATCGGGGCTATTCTAAACGAGACATCCTTGAGTACTTCAACATAGATTCCACCGAGTCCGAACATAAGCATCGGACCAAAATCAGGGTCTTTCGCCATCCCCAAAATAACTTCCTTACCTTTGGGTACCATCTGATTTATTGTAACACCCAGAATAAGAGCGGACGGCATAAATCGCCTTGAGGCTGATATTATCTCCTCAAAAGCCCTCTCCACCTCAACAGGTGTTCCAACCCCAAGCCTTACACCACCTATGTCGGACTTATGCAAAATGTCAGGTGATGCGATCTTCATCACAACCGGGTAACCGATCTCGTTTGCCATCTCAACAGCCTCATGACCGGTTTCTGCCAGACCCATCTTTGGAACGACAAACCCGTATTCAGTCAGAATATCCATCGCCTCTGATCCGCCAAGAGTTCTTTCGCTTTGTGTTTCTGCCTTAGCAAGTAGTTTCTTTATTTTTTCACTATCAACAGGCATTTTTTCTGTAATAATCTCTCGCGGATTGTCTTTCCATAATGCATATTTACTAGCCGCTTCTAAAGCATTTATGGCACGTTCCGGATTGGTAAAATTTGGAACTCTATTTTTATCAAGAACCTTTACCCCTTCCTCAACGCTATGACCGCCCATAAATGAGGCAACAACAGGTTTGTCCCCACCGCCGAATGTATCCACAGTATATTGTGCGGTAAGACCTGCCTCAGTAGGTGCTTGAGGTGTAAGAAGGACTAAAAGCATATCTACATTTTTATCTTTCTTTAGTGCTTCCAATGCATAAAGGTATCTGTCGGCTTTGGCATCCCCGATAACATCAACAGGATTATAAAGCGCCGCAGTTGATGGCAGTGAATTTCGTAATAACTCTATAGTTTCTGTCTGAAAGCTTGCCATCGTCAATGCCGATTTCTCACAAGCATCAGCCGCTATGATTCCGGGACCGCCTGCGTTTGTCAATATGGCCAGTCTGTTATTTTTTGGCAAAGCCTGATATGCAAGAACAAGCGCATAGTCAAAGAGCGATTCGATTGTCTGTGCGCGAATTATGCCGCATTGCTTAAAAGCTGACTGAAAAGCATTATCCGAACCAGCGAGTGTTCCTGTATGTGATGAAGCCGCCTTTGCTCCTGCCGCCGTTGTACCTGATTTGACAATAACAACTGGTTTTTTCTTGGTGGCTTCAAACGCTGCTTCCATGAAGGCTTTTCCATCTTTAACGCCCTCTATATACCCAAGAATAACGTTAGTATCAGGATCATCGGCGAGGACAGTCAGAAGATCGGCCTCATTGACATCCATCTTATTACCCATACTTATGAATTTTGAAAATCCGATATTCTCTTTTATTGCCCAATCTAAGACGGCTGTTCCTAGTGCGCCTGATTGTGAAAAAAAGGCGATCTTGCCGGGTGAAGGCATCCCGGGAGCAAACGAGGCATTGAGCATTGTATGAGTATCCAAAAGTCCCAAGCAGTTTGGTCCTATAACCCTTATGCCCAATTCCTTAGTCCGACGAGCCAAATCCTGCTCCAATTTAGCTCCTTCGCCTCCAGATTCCTTGAATCCTGCTGTGATTATTATAACAGAATCTATGCCCTTCTTTCCACAATCCTCTATTGCAGGCATAATGAATTTAGATGGAACGACCATCACAGCAAGACCAATTTCATCCGGAACATCCAAAACACTTGGATAAACTTTGATACCAAGTATCTCATCAGCTTTTGGGTTAATAGGATATATGCCTCCGGCAAAATCATTATTTACAAGGTTTTTAACGACCTCGTAACCTACTTTTCCAGCTTCTCTTGAAGCTCCTATGACAGCCACAGATTTTGGCTTGAAAAAATTGTCTAACATAACCAAATCCCCTAATAAATGATTTAAGATTAGAAGATTATAAGATCAAAGATTGGAAGATTTAAGATTAGAAGATTTGGGAATGAGCTTTAGTGGTTTTATCACTAAATGATTTATTCTATTTTCACACATTCCTGTCCCCCTCTCAAGAGGTGAATTTGAGACACCTCGCATCTTTGTAGGGGGCGTAGCACGCTACACCATTTGGGATTAAGGAATGCGTTAAAAACTCATAATCCTAAATCTTTCAATCTTTCAATCTTTCAATCTTGAATCCTGAATCTATCCGTTGTGTTTTTCTATTGCTTTCCGATAAAGATCAATATACTCTCTAGCCGAATTTCCCCACGAAAAATCCGATTCCATTGCATTAAAAACCATCTTATTCCAGACATTTTTATCATTACGATAAACGTCTATGGCTCTTCCAGTAGCCCAGATTAAAGCATCTGATGAAATATCATCAAAAAGAAATCCGGTCCCCTTGCCTGTTGTAGGATCATATTCATGCACCGTATCCACCAAACCGCCAGTCCTTCTTGCGACAGGAATCGTCCCATATCTCATTGATATAAGCTGGCTCAGACCACAAGGCTCAAATCTCGAAGGCATCATAAACATATCGCTTCCGGCATAAATGCGTCTTGCCAATGAGTCATCATACATTATGTTTGCCGAAATATTTTTTGGAAAGTCCTTAGCGATTTTTTTGAGCAAAGTACCGTAATGTTTCTCACCGGTTCCTAGAAGCGCAAACTGTGCGCCCATTGAAATAATCTCATGAGCCGCATCCGCAATAAGGTCAGGTGCTTTCTGATAAGTCAGCCTCGATACAAAGCCTATTAGCGGTATCTGTGCGTTTTGGGGCAAACCTAGTTCCTTCTGGAGTGCGATTTTATCCTTGACCTTCCCATCCATTGAGGAAAGATCATACTTCGCCGGAATCTTGTCATCTGTCGTGGGATTCCAAATATCATAATCTATGCCATTCACGATCCCATAGAGATCATTTGATCTGGAACGTAAAGGCAAATCAAGTGCTTCACCAAATTCGGGAGTTTGTATCTCATGGCTATACTGCCTACTAACGGTATTAACCACATCAGAATACATTATTCCCGCCTTGATAAAATTCAATCCGTCCCAGAACTCCATCTTCTCTAATTTAAACTCCTCCCAACTTATGTCGAGATATGGAAGAAGCTCCTTTGAAAACCTTCCTTGATAAGCAAGATTATGTATCGTGAAAATAGTCGCTGTATCATCGAAAAACGGGTCATCTTGATATATGGTCTTAATATAAACCGGTATCATACCAGCGTGCCAATCATGGCAATGAAAGATGTCCGGCTTAAAATCCAGAAACTTTGTCAATTCAATAACTGCTCTGGCAAAAAAACCGAATCTATAACCATCATCATCATAGCCATATATGTCATTTCTGGTCAATATGCCGACATGCTCAAGAAAATAGGCTATACAGCCATCAATATCCAGATACTTAACCCTGACTTCATAGGGGAATCCTCCGATAGAAAATTTGAGAGTATCCGGCAGTTCTTTTAAGTCATAAGCTGAATCATATATGAAACCATATTTAGGGATCACCATTCTCGCATCAACATTGCCCAGATTACTCAAAGCTTTGGGCAGAGAACTCACGACATCAGCAAGTCCACCTGTTTTGGCAAATGGCGTCATCTCTGACGACGCAAACATCACGTTTAACTTCTTATTCGTATCCATTTATATATCCTTTTTTGCTTCTAGTGGGTTAACCAAACTAATCTGGTCTACCATTAATTTCCTTTATACTCCCCAAATAGTTATGAATTGTTATTATAAACTCACCGTGACTCCATGAAAGCGGAGATATTGATAAAGGTTGTCCATTATATGGATGTAGTTGTTCAGGCAAAACACCCGACTCAAAAGCATGATCGGAAACCCATTCCAGAATCGGTATGGCTTCATTCAATTCAGATATTGTTTTAGCTTTTGCAATCAAATATTGCGCCTTCCATAAATTACAGATAAACCATGGGTTCCCCGGAATATTCTCAAAATCATCGTTTATACGATGCAAATAGTCATTCTTATATCTAGCAACACCACCAATTTTTGTTTTTACGGTCAGATCATTCCAAATCAGATTCATAGTAGATAAAACTCTTGGATCATCAGCATCATAAGCACCGAAGGCGAAAGTTCCATAAAGGCTTGAATCCGATGTAAGGTCTTTCTCATATTCATCTGCTTCTTTTGTAATCGTTCGCAAAAACTTATTGTGTTCGTCATCATATAGATATTCATCCACAGCCTTCTTAACTTCATCACTTGCGGTTTTATATTTATCTGCATTATCAAGATCGCCCATCACTTCGGCAAGAGACGCTGCTGCCAATAAACCGGCATACACTGCCGAAGCTGTATAAGTATGAATCCCGTATCGCTCTTCCCAGAGATCATAAGATGGAAGCGGCAAGCCCGTTGCTTCATCTCTGTAACTTACCATAAAATCCGCTGGCTTAATAACAAGAGATTCATACAGTTCACCCAGAAGCTCAACATTACCATATTTTTGAAAATGATGATAGAAAGCCCAGACAATTGATGCAGTTCCGTCCTCCTGTATTGGAAGTTGCATCTGACCCTTTGATATATAAGGATGCCAAGTGCTTCCAGGTGTCCCGTCAGGATTGTATTTGTGTATAAAATAGCCATCTGGAGTTATAACTTCAGCACAAAATCTGAAAAATCTCTCTGTAACTTCACTGCATCCAGCCTTGTCTAACGCATAGGAGATCATTGCACCATCTCTGGGCCACATGTAACTGTATTTATCCATACCCATATCAGCCGTATCCCAATCATTTCCAGCAGTAATAGCACCACCCCTGTCTATCTGTGTTTGCAGTATAAGCAAACTTCGTGTGTATAAGTTATACATACTTTCAGTGAGCATAACTTGGGTGTCTGAATTTTCGTTTTGAGTTTTCAGGGATTGAATGTTTTTTGTTTTTTGCTCTAGCCATGCCTTCCAATAATTTGCTGTTCGATCAATGAAATATTTGGGTGTCCTATTCTCGATTAGGTCATCAATGGATTTAACTTCGCCGTAATCTTTTCCAGCAATCATCCAGTAATATGCGTTCGTCTCGCCATTTTCAGGCACAGAAAGGCTCATACCGATCGTTGAGTCAACACTTCCATCGGCAACTGCATCACCACTCAGGATACCATCTTCTGCATCTTTCCATGTTCCCTCGGAATGTTTGAAATCCTGTACACCGATTGCAAATTCACTTACACCATAATTTTCAGCGCAAAAGCAGTTGATGAGGAAATATTGATTTCTTTTGTAGTGTATGATGGATTTTGTTCTTGGATCGTAGTAAGCTGTATCACCCACAGGGCTTTCAAAAAGGTGAAGATCATGGCTCAAGTGGATGCGAATTTGGCGGGAATGGTCGGTGAGGTTTTTGATGGCAAATTTTCTTAATAGCACATTTTCTTGACAATCTACCACATCGTTTATCTTAACAGAAATGCCTATTTGCCGATTTGTGGCGACAACCTGAGTTACTAATGTATTCTCTTGATATATCAGGGATTTCTCCCATTCGCTGGAACTTAACCAACTGAAATGCCCTTCTGCCCATATACCAGTTCTCGAACGATGACCAAGAGTATGCTGAAAACTGCCGACATTTGGGTAATATATACCCCTTATATCGTAATTCTGGTCAAAATTGACAAGAAGCGATCTATTTCCGATTGGTAAATCTCTAGGCATATTAATGTTTGCTCTGCTTTTTTATTTTAACCAAAAAAAATAC
>Ga0257137_1000091_pt1 | contig 10632 bp, 3 predicted proteins | sample saktaT_19_FD_197254 | JGI IMG/M metagenome (GOLD analysis project Ga0257137, IMG submission 197254) | Metatranscriptome of saline water microbial communities from Sakinaw Lake, British Columbia, Canada - sak_2010_1_5_50m (Metagenome... | ecosystem: Environmental > Aquatic > Non-marine Saline and...
GCAAAAAATATTCAGAAGCTGATTTCATCAGTATCATCTTCTTTGTGCTCGTATAGCGTCCGAACTTCATTTTGTAGAAGTAAACACCAGAAGCCTGTCCATCAGCATTCCACCTGATCTTATCTGATCCGGCATCCTCAAGTTACTTAGACACCGGGTTCGGTTCCTGAATTCGGTTTACCAATTCCACGGGGAAGAAATCAATAACCCCTGCTACATATTGCAGGATGAGAGAAGCGTCATAAGCCCCAATGAATGCATTGCCATCAACATTTGCTCTCATCAGTGTAATTTCATCCCAGGGCAGAGGTACGGCAACAGGATCCAGTTCTACTACATATTGGAGGATGTTGGAAGCATCATAAGCTTCCACAACACCGTTATTATCAACATCTCCATAATTCATTGCTGGATTTCCCGTAATTTCAAGTTCATAATATCCAGGCAAATTATCATCAGTACACGAAATTTTAGCATAATAATATCCGACTGCCAGAGTTTCAAAAATTATCTGACTTTGCTCAATTTGCTCGAGCCAGTTATCGTTATAAGCTATATAGTCAGGATCGCTGCAATCCTGCCAGACTTCCAGAACAGTATCGAAGTCAGAGTTTAATAGCGAAACAGTAACCTCAGAATATTGACTATCCAGATAAAATTCATACCATATTTCTTGTCTGCCGTGGCATTCACCAATTTGTGGGGGATCGTTAATGGCAGAATATTGTTTAGGATTTGAGCAGAAATCACCTGCAACTGGAGAGACGTATAGATTAAAGGTACAATGAGAACTACTGCATCCACCAGTAAGAACTTCTACTCCCTCAACATCACTCATAGTAAAACACAAGCCACCGTCGCCATAGCTATCGTATAGATGGAGAACCCAGTTTCCTGGTTTCAGATAGACGAATTCACGCACTGATTCACTGGAACTGAAACCTTGAGCAGCGCCATGATACCAGTAAGCCTCGTCAGTATTTTGTAATCCCCAGGAAGATTCATAATAGTAATCATCAGGTATAAAATATAAAGTATAATTGCTTCCTATTGCTTTTTGCAAATAGACTTCTGTAACGCCGTTATCTCCTTCATAGATTCCAACAAGTTCCCAAAGATCATAATACATCCACTTTCGGTAGCGTACATCGTAAGCGTCAGTTTGAATATCAGTAAGCTCAAAATAGCCGGATTCATCCGTATAAACAGTATAGTATTCACGGTCATTGCCGCGATCATGTGGTCTCAGGTAAACCATAACATTCTCCAGTGGTTCCAGAGTATTTGCATTGTAAACATATCCTGCCCAAGAGCCGATAAGCCGCTCTTCTCGCGAGGTGTCACACCACAAATAACTCACAGTGATAGCAACTAATAAAATTATAATTATTTGTCGTTTCATAAGCTCCTCAAAACAGCACACATACAGTTAACACCAGAAATGAGTTCTCCAGCTTTTAGTTTAATAGGTTTCAAAAATATCAGTTCAGGTGTGTATTAACAAAAAATGATCAGTCCCTGCTGAGCAGGGACTGATCTTATTATCAGACGATTACTTCATCAGTATCATCTTCTTTGTGCTCGTATATCGTCCGAACTTCATTTTGTAGAAGTAAACACCAGAAGCCTGTCCATCAGCATTCCACCTGATCTGATATGATCCGGCATCCTGATGATCCTTAACCAGAGTAGTAACCAACTGTCCCTTGACGTTGTAGATCTGGATGAGAACATCACCAGGTTCTGCGAGTTCATAAGCGATCGTGGTAACCGGGTTGAATGGATTAGGATAATTGCTCTTGAGAGTGGTAACTGAAGGTGCGGATGTGAGAACAAGTCTCTCAGTAGTATTATTAATAACCATATCAACCGTAACCTGATCGTTGGCAACCGGGATCCTGAGGAATTCTCCAGTGATAGCTTCTGCTGAAGCCAGGGCAAGTTTATTGCCATTCACCATATAGAGAACCTCTGTTTCCGGTGTTCCTATCTGTGAGGAAACTTCTACTTCAAATCCTAAAAGTTCACCTGTAGCTGTGAAGATCAGTTCGTTATCAACGAAAGATACTTCGACAGTTGCTTCAGGAGCTTGATGACGAACAAGAAGCTCAACCGGGAAGATGTCTATGTAGCCAACCACGTATTGCAGGATCAAAGCACCGTCATAGGCGTTGATCCAGGCATTGCCGTCAACATCAGCGACAATCATGGTCTCTTCACTCCAGGGCAGCGGAGCTGCATCCGGATCAAGACCTACCACGTATTGTAACAGGTTGGAAGTATCATAGGCTTCCACGGCACCATTGTCATCTACATCGCCATACATCAAAGCTCCGCCGACTTCAAAATCGAACCAGCCCTCAGTAGTATAATAACCGGTACTAGCCCAGGAAACAAGTGTCTGCATATAGTGTACTACATTACCACCAATACCACCATCTCCATAACTATCATAGCAGACTACTGAGTACATGCCAGGATCAAGGATTAGTGCCAGAGTCTGAGTTTCATAAGCTACTGCGAAGGTCATATCAACAGGATACATGAAACTTTCTGTCTGGTAATCGTAAACATTCCAGGTAGCTTCATAATAGTAGTAATCTACTGCTACATTGATAAATACATCATCGGGTGGAATGTATTCGGCTACTTCCACATTAAGTGCATAATTAAATCCGTCTGCATAGCCAGTGAAAACCGGAGGAGCTACGATAATACCGAAGTCTCCTGCAGCAGTCTGGAATGAGCCTTGCTCAAATGAGCAGTATCCGGTCTCATCATAGAAGCCATAGACGATCATGTCGTCTCCGCATAGTCCATTAGTCAGCCAGACAGCAACATCACCAAAGTCGCAGTCAACTGTTACGGTAACATCATAATATTCGTATTCTTCACCGGTGCAGCCCAGATACCAGTCCATATCACGCGAGTTGCCACCTGTGGCATTGATGTATGTATTCAGCATACCGCAAACGGTCTCTCCGGGTGCGATTGAACCAAAGAGAGGTTCTGCCATGTTGCAGCCACCGTTGGTTACATCTTCACCACCATCAAGGATCATATCTTCACCTTCAGGTGTGCCTACGCATTCCAGCGCCTGGCAGGCATCAGACCAGCTTACTTCAATGTCCCAGATACCGGTATCGGAACTCCAGGCATCTACAACAATATAATACAAACCAACTGAAAGAGGCATGTCATATAGAGCACTCTGTGATACGCGGCTGTTTTCTTTGTTAACTATAACCGGACGTGCCCAGTCAATAAGTTCATTACCACCTAAACGGCCAAAATAGTCATCATTGTAATAAAGATAATTATCTCCACCCGGAATTACGTCAGAGGAGTAAATTGCCAACTGTGTGTCAAAATCGCTGCCAAGCAGTGAAACATCAACAATGGCATCCACGCCCAGATTAAGGGCATAAACTACATCAGCACCACCAAGCCCGGTCGGCATATTATAATCATCAGCATAAAGTGAAAGGTCACCAGTATCATTAAAGTAATTGAATTCATCGAATTCAACCGGAATTGCATTGGCAGTAGTATCACCTGGCTGTAAAACCTGTCCTTCATAAAGACGGATATTCGGTACATAGTAAGATATGCTGCCTGTTAAGGCAGACGGGAATGTGTTATCTGCATATTTGTAAATAGCTCTGCTGGTTTTGTTTGTATATTTGAAATTCGGGTAACCAGTAGCATAATCGCCATCATAGTTGTCCCACCAGATCAGCAGATTATCCACACCGTTATATGCAAAAGCTGTACTGAAGAAAATTTCGATCCAGCCGTTATTCCACACCATATCGCCGGAATACACTTCCACGAAGCCAGGTGTATTGGCAGGATCCATATATGTGTTAGCTGTGAAGATATTCAGATCAGTATGTGCCATATACACATGCTGATCCGGCATAGTGTAGTTAGCCGGGAAATTGTTAACATTATATGCTATCTTATTGATGGACATTGCTGTTCCGATCTCTTCCTGCGTGTATATGCTTCCACTCCAGCTATAGTCATAATCTCCGTAGCAGGGAACATAATTTTCATATCCTGTTCCCGTTCCGATCTCAAGATAATCAAGCGGATCAAGATAGAAATTGAATGTATTCAAACCTTCCACTGCTGTTACCGGTACGACTTGTGTTCCATAGAATGCCTTGGAAACTGTGAAATTATAATCTCCAATCGGCAGTCCTGAAATATAGTAATAACCAAAGGCGTCAGTATAGACTTCAAATCCTCCGATGCCGGGTGCTACAGTAGCGCCTTCAATCGGTGTCATTGTGACATTATCATAAACATAACCATCTACATCGCAGGGAATAGCCAGATTGCCGGTGATATCCAGTACGTAGTTACCATAAGATGAGCTAAAACCATATACTTTCACGTAATAGGTTCCTGCCATCAGGTAGGCATAAGGAATGTAACTTTGAGCTACACGATATTGTGCCTTTTCCTTGGGGCTTAATGGATCCATACTGCTGCCGCGACCAGACCAGTCATCATTGTATGCCATGTAAGTAGCGTCACCGCAGTCTCCCCAGAGTTCAAGTTTTGTATCGTAATTTGAGCCCAGCAGTGAAATTCCTACATTCTCATAAGCTCCATCTATAGTAAATTGATACCATACCTGCTGATATGACACGATCGAACCGGTTTGTGGCGGATCATTGATCGTACCATAATCAATTGCTACCTGACAGATTGATCCAGGTTCCAGGTCATTATAGAATTCAAAGATACCTAAATCATCATAATCAAGATCATCCCAGGAAACCATTTCCACGAAATTCTCATCCTGGACTAATCCTGTGATACCACCGTCACCATAAGAATCCCAGCAGTAAACCTGATAAGTACCCGGCAGCATTACAAGGTAATGATCCTGAGCTTCATAACTGGCAGCAAAGGTTTGATCCACATCCCAATACCAGCCGCGGGTTTCCGGCATCCAGAGGTTATAGCTGCATTCACTGTAAAAATAATCTGCTTCCACATGCAGGTAAACGTTCCAGTCTGTGATGGGTACTAAGGCGAAGTCCTGCGTATTTGCACCTTCGATTACTTCGACCTGAGCATATCCATCTTCAAAGAAATCTGCAGTGCAGTTTACATCATAAGTATCAGTCAGCAGACCAAGGAATTCATAATATCCATTGACATCGGTTGTGGTTGCCAGACGTGACATAGGAATGCTTTCTATATAGGCTATTTCTTTTTCCGATAAGCCAACTTTAGAACGAACACCAGTTGCCACTGTGGCATTAACTGTTGCGCCTTCGATCGGCAGACCGCTATCGAAATCAGTTACATAACCTGTTAAATCTCCGTAAGTGGGCGGAAAGTATTCTTCCACGGTCAGTTCATAATATCCCATATTGGATCCATAACCCTCCAGCATAACTATATAAGTTCCCGGAGCTGCTGAATATTGATGTATATACGAAGCCATAGAACTGCCTGGCCATCCGCTGCAGCCATCGTCATTATAAGCAAGTATAGTCGTCATGCCTTCGTCATAAAGACGAAGATAAGTGTCGAAAACAGAACCGCAGGAGTGAATATCCAGAACTGTGGTCTCTGTCAGAGTGAATGTATAGAATACATCAGGAGCAGCATTCATTCCCCAGCTCGTGAATCCCACACTGGTATTTCCACTGTCAAAATAGGGTAATCCGTCAATTACAAAAGCACTCTGAGGTACGTCGCCAGGTGTGTAAACAATTGGTTCGATAAAGGTGATTGGTAATGTGATCAATTCAGATGCCACTCCATCGCCACTCAAGATTGTTCCCGTATATGTGTAATCACCCAGCAGGTAATCTCCTGATACTCGCAGATTTAATGCACCCTGTCCAATCTGATACTGCAGACCGTCAACCAGCATATAACCGCGTCCGTCATCTACAATATAGAATATTGGAGCATTTCCATTGATGATCTCCCACATCACTGCCTGCCAGCCTGTGGCTCCTTCGATCACGCCTTTGCCTGCCCAGTAATCAAACCAGCCTGCAGGATAGGTTTCTACGAAGAATTCATTCATCTCATCAACCAGCAACGGTACATTGGTGGTCAGGTCATATATATTCAGATAAGTGTAATCATATTCGGGATCAATTTCCACTTCATTATTTTCCACCGGTAACCAAGTAACCATGTCTGTAGAAGATACCAGTGAATAATCTACTATCTCCGGTACAGGTAATCCTGTAAAAGTTAAAGGAATAGTAATAACTTCCGAAGCTACTGCATCAGCACTCAGTACAGTTCCTGTATAGGTGTAGTCGCCCAGGAGGTAATCTCCTGATACTCTCAGATTAAGTGCACCTTGACCAATCTGATACTGCAGTCCGTCAACCAGCATATAACCGCGGCCGTCATCTACTAAGTAGAATATGGGTGCATTGCCATTGATGATTTCCCACATCACAGCCTGCCAGCCTGTTGCTCCTTCGATCACGCCTTTGCCTGCCCAGTAATCAAACCAGCCAACAGGATAGGTTTCTACGAAGAATTCGTTCATTTCATTAGCCAATAGAGGTACATTAGTGGTCATCATATCAATATTAAGATATGTATAATCATATCCAGGATTTACTATTACCACGTCATCTACCACGGGTGCCCAGTTTACGAGGTCTATTGAAGATACCAGTGAATAATCCAGTATCTCTGGAGGAATAACAAGGTTTCCGGTAACATTTAGTTCATAATTTCCAAAGTATGAACTATAGCCATATACCTTGGCATAATAATTTCCAGCTTCCAGTTCATCAAAGACGATCTGGCTTTGTGCTACGCGAGATTGTGTTTTATCTCTGATGTCCTGCTGGATCAATGCACCGCGTCCATACCAGTCATCATTATATGCCAGGTATGTGGCATCATCGCAATCTCCCCAGACTTCCAGCTTAGTGTCGAAATCTGAGTTTAATAATGATACTGTTACATCATAATAAGTGTCATCCAGATAGAACTCATACCATACAGCCTGTCCTGCTGCAGTAGTTGCACCGATCTGAGGTGGATCATTGATTTCATAGTACGGTATTGCTGTATCGCAAACTTCTCCAGGTTCCGGGTTCCATTCGTACCATTCCAGATTTAATGTGTATTCAAAGAAGACAGGTGTAGGCCAGTTGGAGATGATCACGTAATATGTTCCGGCATCAATCGGGATTGCGGAGAAAGCTACTGATGTATATGAACCCATAGCAAGAATTGTATTATATCCACCATCCGGGCAGCCATCCAGGATAAATATTCCAGGATAATCATAAGCTCCACCGACCAGTGTTCCCTGCAGGTATCCGCCATCAACATCAATAGTCATTTCATATACTATGTCAATACCGTTCATGTAGGAACTGCCGACATATGTATAATCATTGGCAAATCCATCCGATGTGCCATAAAGATCAACCACCGGTAACGTCAGTGGAATAGGATTTTCACAGGTATCACCAGGAGTAGGTGGAACGGTTCCTGTGATATTCAATTCATAATTTCCAAAGGATGAACCATAGCCATATACCTTGGCGAAATAATTTCCAGCTTCCAGTTCATCAAAGACGATCTGACTCTGCATATCGCGAGATTGCGTTTTATCTCTGATATCCTGCTGGATCAATGTGCCACGACCATACCAGTCATCATTATATGCCAGGTATGTGGCATCATCGCAATCTCCCCAGACTTCCAGCTTAGTGTCGAAATCTGAGTTCAAAAGTGAGACTGTTACATCGTTATATGTTCCATCCAGATAGAATTCATACCAAACAAGGTCTCCTCCCTCTGTAGTCGCTCCCACCTGGGCAGGATCATTGATATTGTAATACGGGAGTGCTGTATCGCAAACTTCTCCAGGTTCCGGGGTCCATTCGTACCATTCCATATTCAAAGTATATTCAAAGAAGTCTGGAGTGGGCCAGTTGGAGATGATCACGTAATATGTTCCGGCATCAATCGGGATTGCTGAGAAAGCTACTGATGTATATGAACCCATTGCCAGAATTGTATTATATTCGCCATCCGGGCAGCCGTCCAGGATGAATATACCCGGATAACTATAACCAACGCCGGCTAAACTTCCCTGCAGGTATCCGCCATCAACATCAATAGTCATTTCATAAACTATGTCAATACCGTTCATGTAGGAACTGCCGGGATATATATAATCATTGGCAAATCCATCCGATGTACCATAAAGATCAACCACAGGCAACGCCAGCGGAATAGGATCAGCACAGGTATCTCCCTGTGGCGATGAGGATGCTATAATAAAATCAAACCAGCCTTCATAGGAGTAATCAAGATCACTCCAGGCAACAAGATCCTGCATATATTGAACTACATTACCAGAGATCCCACCGTCTCCACAAGTATCCCAGCAGACTACTGAGTACATGCCAGGATCAAGGATGAGAGCCTCAGTCTGCGTTTCATAGCCAGCATAGAAGTACAAGTTTTCCGTAAACAGATAGGTTTCAGTAGCATAATTCCAGACGTTCCAGGATGCTTCATCATAATAACTGTCAACTGCTACATTGATAAATACATCATCGGTTGGTGTGTATTCAACAGCTTCCACATTTAATGAATAATTGAATCCATCCGGGAAACCCTCAAAAACCGGTGGTAATACGACTATACCGAAATCTCCGGCAGGCATGGTTACAACACCCTGTTCATAAGAGCAGTAGCCGGCTGCTTCAAAATAGGAATAGGATGTATAATCGCAATCTGCAGTGTTTAAAATAAAGATACTGACATCACCATAATCGCAATCTACTGTTACGGTTACATCATAATTTTCATAGGCGTCTCCAGTATTGCATGCATACCAGTCCGTATCACGGTAATTGCCTACACCAGTCACTATGTAAGTATTGAGCATACCACAAACGGTTTCTCCGGGAGCAATTGTACTCCAGGCCGGAATATCCATATTACATCCACCGTTGGTAACGTCGTCACCTTCATCGGGGATCAATGCTTCACCTTCGGGAATACCTACGCATTCCAGAGCCTGGCAGGCATCTTCCCATGTTACTTCGATATCCCAGTTACCGGTCGCACCATTGAAACCATCTATAATGATATAGTAAGTTCCAGCATCAAGTGGCATATCATAGAGAGCACTCTGCAATACTCGGCTGTTTTCTTTGGTTATTTCTACCGGTCGTGCCCAGTTTGTCAGTTCATTAGCTCCCAAACGGCTATAAAAGTCATCATTATAGAACAGGTAATTATCCGGACCTGGTATAACATCAGAGCTGTAAACAGCAACCTTTGTATCATAATCACTATTCAGCAAAGATACATCTACCAGAGCACCCATGCCAAGAGTTAAGGTATAAACAACATCAGCACCATCACTAACTGGAAGATCATAATCATCAGCATAAAGTGAAAGGTCTCCAGTGTCATTAAAGTAGTTAAATGCATCGAATTCAACTGGTATGGCATTGGCAATAACGTCTCCTGCCGGTAATCCTGTCGGTACACCGGTGATAACCAGTTCATAATTACCATAGCTTGAATAGTAACCCATTACTTCGGCGTAATAAGTTCCTGCTGCCAGTTCAGCAAAATCCACCTGGCTCATAATACCGCAATAATCATCATTTGAGCCAATATAGGCAGCACCGCATTCATCATAAACATTAAGGAAGGTATCAAAATCTGAACCGCATAATGATACTGACACATCAGTAAAGGTGCCATCCAGGTAAAATTCATACCAGACTACCTGACCAGATATAATTGATCCTGTTTGGGCTGGATCATTGATGTTATAATATGCAAGAGGGTCTTCGCAGCTTGCACCAGGAATTGATGTTGTTTCAGTTAATGTCCATGTGAAACTATCTGTCATCCAGTAATCACTCCACTTGATCTGATAAGATACACCTTGAACAACATCAAAGCTTAATTCTGATGCATAATCAAATTCTTCGCAATAGATGTCGTCGCTGCTGATTATTTCACTACCGCCACAGGCATCATAAACTAAAATCCAGGTATCAACAGATTGTCCGTCGATACAGCTTGAGATTGTAACCGTACCACTCTGACCTGGTGTATATTCATACCATACGGGTGCATAAGGGGCATAATTGGTGCCAACAACAGGAAACAACGGATTTTCACAGGTATCTCCCTGTGCCCGTAATCCATCCCGCCAACCTTGATTGGGATTCACGACTTTGTCCGCATAGGCAAGCGAGCCTGCGAACAAAAAAACCACAACTAAAACCAAAATTAGTTTTTTCATTTTTTCCTCTTAAAAATTTGTTAACTTAATCATAAAATTCTTTTTAAGATAACATTGAGTTATCTTTCTCCATTTTTACGATAGTCCACCACCAATTCGTCTCGTTTACGATAGTCTAAGTTCATTCCTTTTCCGAAATTATTCCTTAATTTCTTAATATGTTGCATTCAGTTCCTTTCCTTACTACACCACCGTTTTTCTTTTGACATTATATTTTTTATACCATCCCTCACTAATAAGCAAATTTGTTTTTTTTGAATAATCCGGTCAATTTATTTTTTTATAAATTATTAAAATTGTACGGATTTCTTTTGCACTCCTCTACTCACAGGAATAAC
>Ga0257137_1000099_pt1 | contig 10291 bp, 1 predicted proteins | sample saktaT_19_FD_197254 | JGI IMG/M metagenome (GOLD analysis project Ga0257137, IMG submission 197254) | Metatranscriptome of saline water microbial communities from Sakinaw Lake, British Columbia, Canada - sak_2010_1_5_50m (Metagenome... | ecosystem: Environmental > Aquatic > Non-marine Saline and...
CAACGGAATCAGTGATAGTAGCGAGATGCCATACGTTGACTTCGGCGCAATCAAGAGCAGCATTGTTGGCTACAGCCACCTCATCAACGAGGTCATCCCAGTCGTTGTCAATACTATCCCATCGGCTGTTTCCTTTAGTGCCATCATCCGGGATACCATCGCGGTTAGCATCTACCGCGCCGGGATATAGGTCTTCATCATACCTGTAGAACAAGAGTACTTCTGCTCCCGCCCTGGGTTGCGGCCATACACGCACTACAACAGTAGCGGTATCGCCGGTAACACGCTGGTATCCATGGATAAAGGGATCAACAACCGCCGGAGCCGAACCGCCGGTGGCGAGATCATAAGTACCCAAGATGCCCCTGCCATTTACACTCATGACGGTAGTGACGATGTTCTCAACCCTGACAGGACCAATGTAATCAAGTCCCCAGTTGCCGGGTTGACCTGCGCTATCAGGCTTGTCGGACGCCCTGGCAGTGAAATTAAACTCGCTGTCGTTAGTGGGTGGCAGATCCATTATATTACCCCAGTATATGTAACTGGAGGCATAGACTATAGGTTCGCCAACACCATCAGCGCCACAGTCGAACTCGCCGTTGCCGTTGAGGTCGACCCAGATGAAGTCCACTTCATCCAATTCACCATTACCACGAACTCCGCCGCCCATGTCATTCAAGTCAGCCCACTTGGTGACTCCCTGATCACAGGTCAGATTCAAAATATTCGGTGGAATGGCCTCGAACCTCTTGGCTCCTCCAGTCTCATCACCGGGTCTAAGACCGCCCATTATGACAGGCTCGTAGATTAACGTGATGTCGCTGTAGTTATACCTGCCGCGGTTTCCGCCGGGAAGGTCCTTCCAGACCGGCTCACCAGCGTCATAGTGGTTATTGAGGTTCGTATCCAGATACCAGTAAGGATAATTGTCTGTACCGGCAACGTTTTCAGCAGCATTGACAAAATTCTGGTATACGTTAACACCGGCGGCTGCGAAGTTTGCAGGGATGGTAAGACCGAATTGACCGATACTAGTCCATATAGATTCACCGGTACTTGGATCCTGCCAGTCACCCTGACCAGTATCGCTGGGGAGACCCACGATCCTCCACGGCTCGCCTTGATCCCATATACCGTTGCGGTTTGTATCTTGCCACTGGAAAGTGTAGGTTCCTTCAGTCGATTCAGTCGGGAGATCCGACACAAATTCTTCTCTACCGAAGAAGATCTCCATCAAATCGACGCATCCAGTATACGAAGATACAGAGACCAGCACATTACGGCTGGTAGGCAGTCTGCCGTTGTCACTCACTCCATCAGGATTCTCTACGTAGACGGTGGGTCCTGTATGGTCAATAGTCAGCAGTCTGGTCATACCCAGATTTCTGAGACCATCTACATTCGTGGCATCCACCAACTCATTCCATACGTTGGCAGACTTGTTACCGGCCTGGTCAGTAGCCACCAGCATCAATTCGTATTTGCCTGTAGGTACATTGTTGACGTCCCAGGTTATTACGAACGGCGCCGTAGTATTTGCACCAGCCAACTGCCAGAACAGCGTGCCCAAACCATCATGACTGACGACGCTGCAGAGCTTGTAGAATAGCTCCACCTTGGCGATAGGCGAGATCTGCTGAGCGTTGCCAAGAGGATGGTTATCGAAAACGGTGGGAATGAATTCCATTATACCACCGTTAACCCTCTTCTCGATGATCTCGTCCCAGTCAATCAATTTATCACCATCTGTATCAATCCACAGAGGACTGATGACGATGTTGTCGCGCTTGACAACCGTAAAGGTGCACGTAGGCTCTTCCATTTCCTCGAAGATCATTCCTACGTAAGGCACGTAGTTGCCATCATCCACATACGAATCCCAGGTTGCTCCCACTTTGGCGCGAGCACGGACATAGACCAATGTGTCGACCTTCAGCGCATGCAGTGGGTGATCCTTATCTATGAACCACTCAAACACCCAGCCATCAAGAGGTTCAATATCGGTTGTGATTTCTGTCCATCCGGCGTCATCCCTGGGATCAATACCGGAACCGCTTAACTTATACTCAAACCTCACATTTTCTGGAGTAACCGTATTAGGCAATGGCACAGCCACGAGGACTACCTTCAAGGTCTCGATGGGAATATTATCCTTTACACCAATACTGATGTCAGGAACGCTGCCTTCTCTGGCGGTACCCATGGACACCAGAGGATTGCTGCTGGCGTCACTTTCAAAGTTGGATATCTTCGCGCTGACATTGGTCGTTCCCAAGACCGTGACAGGGATCTCAATGCCGTAATTCATGTAGTGCTTATCATCATACACTACCGCTCTGATGTTGTAGCTACCAGATATATCGTAAAGGTTCCATAAGCCGGTCCAATCTGTATAATCAGGACCAACATCAACCTTATCAGCATCAGCAATGGTATCGACGGAGTCGATAAGAGCCCAACTGCCTCCAACCTGCTGATACTGGAATATTACCTTGAGTACATCCTGGGCAATATCGTCTTCATCTAGGTCATTATCGCCGTCCTTATCTACCCACTCGTCGTAGATTCTTCCAACTAAATCATAGGTAGGTCCAGAGATGGACGCGCCATACACTGGCGTAACGATAAAAGCATATTTCTTGCCGTAACCTACCACTACGTGGGCGATAGGTGACAGTTGCGGGTCACTGTTGCCAGCACTGTCTATGGCGACGCACCTTATATCGTACCTGCCAGGCCCTGTGTCGGGATCCTGAATCCAGGTTGCGGTATCCCACTTTGACGTAATAAGCCAATCACTGTTTGGCAGCAAAGTAAGATCTGTAGTGCATTCTATATCTTCCCAATTGGCGCGTGTACCATCAGGGAACACTTTAGCATACTGCCAGATAGCATGGGCCACGTCAGCAGAACTGGTTTCAGCTTCCAGAACCACATCTGCGGCAATGGGAACCAGCGCGCCGTCGGATGGGTCGTTATCGTGACCCAGTTGCTTTATGATCATCACCGGCGCGGTAGCATCCGTTACTGCTACAGTTACGTCAGGATCCTGTTCCTCGATTGAGCCGGGTACTGATATATCAGCCTCGTAAGGAATAAACCCTTGCAGGTCAACGGTAAGCCCGTCTTTTACTTCATACTTTCCAAGTTTTCCAAATTTACCGGCGATGGCCCGGATATACAGATCATCACCAGGTTCGTAAGCAGGCTCATCAGCGTCTTTGACTCCATCATTATCCAGATCCACCCAGAGGGCACTGGCTAATTGTGCCAGAGTAGGACGCCATGAAACCCTGAATGGAGAAAGAGGATCAGGATTGGGTTCACCACTGGCGGTGGGAATGTCTACCCATCTTTCTCCGTCCATAGAATACTGGAAAGTAACAGCAGTTACAGTGCCTGTTGTAGTAGCCATCAACTCATACATACGGTTCTCTGAGATTAACCGCTGGATAACAAGCTGATCGTTGAGGTAAAGACTTGCTGTAGCAGTGCCGCTTATTTCCTGAAGGCCCTTGCCGGTTACTCTGAACAACACAAGCAACGGAGCGGCGGCTTTTTCGTCGAAATTTCCTACACCGTCATAAGGAACAGCTTTGATCGCGTATGCTTTATCCGGTAGAAGCTTAAGGATTCGAGCCATACGAACGGGGTCAAAGGTCCAGGTAGCAACACCATTTACGACCTTGACGACGTATTCATCTTCGTCCATGATCCCGTCTTCGTCAGCGTCCCTTGCGGCTACATACGAGTCAGTATTTCTATTTTGATCGTCAACGTCATTTCCATCAACCAGGCCGTCAGCATCATTGTCTAAGGTATCATTCTGGGATGCACGGTCAGCATCATCAACTTCCCGGTCAGCCCAGTCGGCATCAGTATCATTATCATCATCGCCGTTAATACCATCATGCCACAAGCCATCCTGTGCGCCGGGTACGCCAGCATCTCTCTCTTCTCCGACCATATCGTAGAGACCTGATACCTCCATATCGCCTGTATATGAACCTTTCATAGGCTCAAAGGTACCCAGTGCGCCGGTTGAGGAATACACGAATTTGACGTGATCTACATCATCATCGCTGGGGAACCACACTTGCAGAGTAACGAGGTCTTCACCGCCTACTTCATAGATGTAGTTACCACCGGTACCCTGTACAGGTGTTCCACCAGTCAGTTCAGGCATAAGCGGTCCATCGATAATCTGACCAGATGACGGCACCTCAAGTTTCATTTCGTTAAATTTAGCGAAATTAGGTGCAGCGGCATCGATCTGAACGCGCCAGGGCTTATCCCAGTTTACAAGTATCCTGTAACCACGTTCCCACGTAGGCACTCCTGCACGTGCGGGTGTAGGAGCATACGAAATAGAACTTGGCGAAGCCCAATCAGGAGAATACGGTGGTACATTCCAATTGGGGTTTCCATTGGGGAAGAACTCATCATCCACAAAGACAGGGTTATATACAGGGTTCGCCACGGTTCCTTCGAGCGGCTCTGTCTCACGACCCCAGTCGGCCTCAGCCACGTCCCTCCATCTCATGAGGTTCCTATTATAGAGTTCTTCTCTCCACGCGCTGTAATTGGAAACATTACCAGCGGCATCCTCTATCAGGAATCTGATGGAAAGCGGACCGGTCACAGCGGCACCAATTCCGGACACACCTTTAAAATCGGTGGTAATTGTGAAGTTGATGACAAACAGATACCGCTCGTTGAATCCGTTCGCGGTACCATCCTCTTCATCGTCGACATCGTCTGCTTCTCCGTCAAAGTCGTCATCACTTCCACTGACCGCGCTGCCACCACTACCAGCGTAAGAGGCGCGCACCTCAGCCCTGTCCGGAATACCGTTGTTGTTGGAATCCGTTGACAGGTCAACCACATTGGGGTCCATAAGGTCACTAATATCTCCCCATACCACTATATCATCTATAGTAGCATCCTCATTACCACCTGGAGCGACCTGATCGTCGTCTATTTCCTCGAGCTCCTCGTCAGTCAGATCTTGAGGATCTATCTGAACCATGACGGAGACTGTATCGCCTTCTTTATATACATAGACGACTTCACCTGTACTTAACGTCTTAGCACAAGGTGTTTCAACAAATGGGTTGATCACGGCGAAGTCGAAATTGGGTGCCTGGTTGTCGAGGTTGATGTCCTCACTATCCGAGTCACCATCGGCGTCCATATCCTGGGTCGTATACCAGGTAGCTATGTTAAGGGCTCCCGGGAATGCCAGGCCAGCACCAGCGAATACATCCGGCATATCAAATATATCATAGCTGGCACCGATGACGCTCAAGACCGAAGGATAATCCAGGGCATATACAAATACCCGCTTTCTTCCAGGGCCGTTAACATTGGTCTCGGATATATTATAAGTTATCTCGTAGTCACCGCGACCATCATCCGTTATGGTAAGACTGCCATTTCTTAGGGCCCTATCCACATCCAGAACAAGGTCGTACAGGTCGAGAGCATTGGGGTCTGTGTTACCTTCCTGCCACTTAGTTATATCATATCGACCTGCCGGATTGTTGGCGACCTTGCCAATGGGATCAGGACTGTTACCCTGAGCAAACTGGCTATCAACATTAGAGAAATCAGGCAGAAGACTGAGCATCTCTATACCGTTGCCGGCTGCTTCTCCCGCAAAACCGGCATCAGTCTCCATCTCGATACTAATATCGATGGGGTCCCCGTTGCGGTAAACATCATCGTCCACATCCGCATCGGAATAAGCGGGCACCTGGACGTCATACTCAATGAATTGGTCCTTACCATCGCGTATGCGATTGGCAGCATAATTCGCCTGACCATCAACTGTCTCGGTGAAGTATATTTCCAACTGCTGATCCACCGCACCCACTGCATCGAATGGGAGGATGAACGAGAGGAAGAACTCACCATCGTTGTTGGTCCTGATCTCATCATCGCTGTCAATACTGGTACCACCAGTAGCGTGCAGACCATGACCGATATTAGCGGGAGTAGGATCGGTAAGCGGCCCCTGGCGAATGACAATCTCCTGACCACCAGGTATCAGTCGGACTATCAAATTGCCGAGGTCGTTATCATCTCTATCATCGACCTCGCCTTCCAGCCATATCTTGACGCCTCTAATACTATAAGGGTCTCGGCTGGGCTTGCCTTCATAATCAGTTCCCTCTATATCTATATTATCAATTAGATAGCTGGGAAGTGCGGCTCTGGCCGTATCGGCAGAAATGCCGCCGAAGGCGAGGGCGAGAACCAAAAAGCCCAATAACCAAACGCTCTTTGTACTCATCTTGTCACTCCTTCTGAAATAGTTGAGAAACCTAGAAACCTTACCTTGATGAGATTCCTTTTCTTGGTCCAATTTTCTACCTCCTCAATAGGAAGATCCAATTTAAACACTTTATGGCGATCCATCCCATCCACAGATCGCGCAAACCTTAACAACAACGTGCATGTTTGTGCACAGAATCGCCAGAATATTATAAAACTAGAAAACATAAATGCTAAACCTAGCAAATCAGCTCCTTCCATTAGGCTCTTTCACAGACGATAACTTAAAGTTATAATAATTCAAGAAAGAAGATGGAGATAGAGTAAGGCAAGTAAAAGAAGAGTTCTTAGGATATAAAAGCTTTTGTTGAAATGAAAGGTGATACTTCATAGCTTTATTATTATAACCTACTCATATTTAAAACGGGATCCCCATCTGTGAAAGAAGACGCTGTATTATAACCCGGTATGAATCTCTTGTCAACAACTTTTTTCTTTACTAAAACCGACTTCCAGCGGTGTAAAGACACCCACTTAATACTAAGCAATATTCATGCCGATGGAACCTTCTAAATACGCGAAAACACAAGGAATATCTATACTATTGAAAAGTTTTTACCTGGATTAGCATATCCAGTAAGCTACTTTGTAACAATGAAACCAAATACTTCCAAATATGATTTTAACTGAAGAATGCAATGACATACTCAATCCAGAACGCGGTAGCTACATAGAACAGGTTAAACTAAATATATATGTATTAAATGTAGAGCTGATTGAAAACTATGGATGCGAGAATCATAGAGGGTGCTGCTGGATTGACCTAACGATCCAGCAGCTTCGCTCTATGCATGTGTCAAATTTCTGACATATTCGTCAGAAATCTACCCTAACTGCCAACGGGATGACATGGGATCACTTACTTGGATACCAGCATTTTCTTGACGGCCGAGAAGTTGCCGGCTTTAATAGCATAATAGTAGATCCCACTGGCAACGGGTTCGCCAGCTTCATTGCTTCCATCCCAATGAGCAGCGGCGGCTTTGTTAAAATATATTCCTGCGGGTCTGTAACCCAGGTCCAGAACCTTCACAAGCTGACCTGTTGAACTGTAAATACTAACGACCACGTTAGCATCTCTGGTCAGTTGATAAGGTATCCATGTTTCCGGGTTGAATGGGTTGGGGAAATTGCAGCCCAGCACATCCTCCAGCGGGACAAAAGGCGATGCCTTAGCGCCACCAGCAGCAGCAACCATATCAAGTATGTCAGTGACTCCATCACCGTTGATGTCTGTGCTGGCACCTCTTTCCTCCTGAATAATGATGAAATCAACTATATTAACAACGCCATCATTATTGATATCCCAGGGGGAGAACGCATCGACCTGAACATTGCCATCGCGTAGTTCAGTTAAAATTTTCTCGTCCAGAGCATTAATAAAGGAAACGTCCTGCAATTTTACGGGCGAGAACCCTACACCTACGGTTCGGAAGGTAAGAGTAGTCAGAGTGCCCTTTCCGCTGACGCCACCGGATCTGGTACTATCAGCAGCTATGGTGATGAGTCCCTGCTTTTCGTCGATGACTGTAGGCAGCCATACATCCACGTTTGTAATAATCTTTGGCCTCGGTCTCCACATAGCAAAGGATGCACGCTCTACCTTGATGATCTCTAATATCGCCGGATCGTAATTGATGGCAAACACGAAACTGCTGAGTTGCGCCGCCTGCCGGACGACAATATCGACTGTGATGAAATCACCAGGGAGGGCTGTTTTACTGACAGGCTCTACAGAGAGAATAGAGAATATTCCAGTGGTAAACTGCCACGACAGGTCATCTTCAGGTGATCCTTCAGCAACCCCATCGCCATCGGTGTCCAGTCCCAAACCCAGGACAGACCTGGCAGAGCCAGCGACCATGACGTGGTAGGTGGTTTCAAAACCAAGTATCTCTGAAGGAATGAAAGTCAAGGTATTATCAGACCACTGGAACAAACCTTTTACAACTTCACCACCGGCGGAGGTAAGCGAGAAGGCCTGTTCAACCGATGCCCTATCCATCTCCGCGCTGAAGGTAACATTCACACTTGTGGAAGCTGGAACATCCACCTGTCCATCTGCGGGGCTGAACTCTACCACCTGCGGTGGCTCTGCCACTGCAATAACATTGACTGCATTCAGCAACTCCAGCGGCTCGCTTACATTTCCAGCAGAATCTGTATAAGTAACTCTGAAATCGTAGCTGCCGTCTAATTCATTGACCGCAGGCACAAATTTAGCCTCCCAGTGTCCGGAGGGAGCAACTCCAGTATAATTAGCTTCCAGGGGTGTCCAGGAGCCGCTAGGTGGTCTATACTCAATTTCAGCGAGCAAATCGGACTCTTCATCCTCGTTATCCAAACCGTTTGAGCTTACTATCACTTCTTCGCCCTGGAGCACTTCTGAGAGAGAAGTGGACAAATCTGCCGCCACAGGAGCACCAGTCAATGATACTGAAAAAACCTTCAAAGCGAGGAGAGCAAGAAGATTCTCGTACGATACTTCGGCCAGATTCGTAGTATCAACAGCGTAATTTGAGTCTGGAAGAGGAACGACAACAGGTTCGAGGCTTTCAATGATCATGATCGCGCTGACGCCACTCTGTAATGCCGCGATTTCAACCTTATAAAGATCCCATGTTTCATCAAGCACCCACAATCTAACAACCTGGCCGGTATCAATCAAAGTGAGTGTAACAACATGTGCCATACCTTTCGGCGTCATTTCAAGACCATTATATTCCATGTCAACGCTGGAGATATACTGCAACAAGAGGGCGGCAATCTGTTCCTCCCCAAGTCCCAGAGAAGCGAGGAAATCTAAATCTATCATGGAAGAGTCCCCTGATAGAAGGGCTGACAGAAGATCCCCTGATAGAAGACCTCCTGATAGAATATCCCCCGCTCCAATATCCTGTGACGTAAGATTCGTTGACATAAGATCCACTGGTAGAAGCCCTTCTGGTATGAGCCCCTCTGGTATGAGTCCTCCTGATAAGAGTCCCTCCAGGTCTACTAGCTCAGATATACTATCTATGTCTATATCTTCCAAAGATAGGCTGGAGAACATGGCTTCATCTCGGAATACAATTACGGCTCCTGATTCTACACCAGCGATCTCCATATTGCCCAGACTGCCCGAGAGAGCGATCTTGAAGAGTTGAGGATACCTGGCGAAGACACTGCTATTGATCCAGAAAGCCATCTTGGAGACCTGCGTCAGGATAGAGTCTAACTCTGTGCCCGTCGCTATATCAGTTATAACAATCTTCGCCGCTAATCTGAATTCAATAGCAGAATCAGGCGTTCCTCCCTGTCCGATCAGATTCTGATACTGCTCCGCCATAGCCATATACTTGCCCAGCAGTCCCATCAGTATTTCCATAGGTACCTGCAGGTCCGTTGGGGCTGGCGGAGCTATAATTTGAGCCTGACCAACGCCAGCCAGAGTTAGTAAAATCACAAACACTAGAAAAATTTCCATAGGCTTTCTCTTCATGACCGTCCCCTCTCTCTAATCTAATGAACGATGCATAATGAATACCCAATCATACACATTTAACGACTTTTGCCAGTTTCTCTTAAAGCTACGCCATAATCAATAAGTTATCAGTAGCCAAAAAGACAACGGAAGTCAGACAATCATCAGAACTCCAACTCCAGTCGGGACACAAAAAACAGCAGAAGCCGTTATTCATCCATTACACCACATCTACCAAAAGATTGACAGAAATCTTGTTTTATCGTTGCTACACCTTTCTACACGTTTCCCCTCTGGCGCGGTTTCCCCACCCTGGATGCGGAAGGATTCCCGACTACCCCAACGTGTAACTTTTCACTTCCAAATATTATGCCTACATTATAAACACGAGTATATAGGCAAGTCAAGCACTTTTTGGGCAGTTTTACTCTAAAGCCCGGAAGATCTTGTATCATTACCGATTATAATTCTAATCCACACGAATGTCAA
>Ga0257137_1000103_pt1 | contig 10166 bp, 14 predicted proteins | sample saktaT_19_FD_197254 | JGI IMG/M metagenome (GOLD analysis project Ga0257137, IMG submission 197254) | Metatranscriptome of saline water microbial communities from Sakinaw Lake, British Columbia, Canada - sak_2010_1_5_50m (Metagenome... | ecosystem: Environmental > Aquatic > Non-marine Saline and...
CCGGGTTCATGGGGTGGAGGGACCTCCCGGTGTATCCCAGAGATACATTTCTGCTGCGAGTCCACGTCCACGATCGCAAACTCCTCACAATGCCCGAAGTGCAGGCTCAACTGGCCCTGTGCAAGGGGAATCGCTATACGCATGGATTGATCTCCTTTCCGGCTCTTCGCCTCATTGTTTTCACTATTCGAACCCACCAGAAGCGTAACCGCCTCACGGAAGGCCCGGGCCGCCTGGCTTTGCCGGTACTTGTCCACATACGGCTGCCCGGAATCGCACGCTTCGACAATCTGCGGATCTATGGGGATACGCCCGAGAAACGGCACGTTCATCGCCAGAGCCATGTTCTCGCCGCCGCCTGCTTTGAAGATGTCGGTCCTTTCGCCGCATTTGGGGCAGATGAACCCACTCATATTCTCCAACACGCCGAGTACGGGAAGATTGAGGCTGCGGCAGAAGGTGATGCTCTTGCGCACGTCGGTCAGCGCCACCTCCTGAGGGGTCGTCACCACGACGGCACCGTCCGCATTCTCCAGAAGCTGGATGACGGCGAGCGGCTCATCGCCCGTGCCCGGCGGCGAATCGATGATCAGGAAATCCAGCTCGCCCCATTCCACGTCTTTGAGGAACTGCTTGATCATCTGGTATTTCAGGGGACCGCGCCAGATCACCGCGTCCTCCTGAGACGGCAAAAGGAACCCTATCGACATGACTTTGAGATTCGTCCCCACGTCGATGGGCAGCATCGTATCAGCCATCGCCTGAACCATCCGGCCTTCCAGGTTCAGGATCTTCGGCACGCTCGGACCGTGAATGTCGATATCCAGCAGTCCGGTCCGCTTACCGGCCAGCGAGAGCGAAATCGCCAGATTGACCGCAACCGTGCTCTTGCCGACCCCGCCCTTGCCGGAGAGGACCACGACTTTGTGCTTGATCTGCGCCATGCGCTGGCGAATCTGGGCCTGCTCGTCCTCTATTTGTCTTTGCTGTTCTGGATCCTGTTGTCTTTGGGCCATGCTGCCGGCCATACGCAGTCCACCCTTTCTGTGTCTTCACGTCCCTGTTCCGTGGTGTCGGGACAGGCATTGGAAATCTTTACATCCACCACAACGTCCATTTGTCGAGCCAACCCTTCAAAGCCCTCTCTCAAGGCGTTGAACAGACTCTCCGATTCACCCGCAACGAAGGTGCTCATCGATCGCGTCCCAACGAACAACCCGCGAGACCGAAGCGCTCGACAGAACTCCTTCACAGGACCGGAGAGCTTCCTGGTTCTCAGCGGGTACAGGCTCACTTCCGCTTGCACTTTCATAATGTCACCTTCGCGGCAAGAAAGGCCCCGTGTTCATTGCCCGTCCGGCGGCCCATCCATTCAAGCAGCGGGGACAACCACAAGAGAGAATCGCACCGGGGGACAAACCCGGCCACAAGGATGGTGGGCTCACCACTTTGTGCCAACAGGTCTTTCAGATCGCCAGGAGAGAACAGCTTCACTGAAGCATACATACCGGCCGTCCTGCGCTTGCGGCTCTGGTTGTAGCCGGACAGGCGGTTCAACACGCCGACGATCAGCGTCCCACCCGCCTTTTTCACACAACGTGTCATCTCGCAGACTACCTGCGCGGGGTCTGCCGTGAACTCCAGCACGGTAATGGCGGCGACCACGTCGAAGCTGCCGCTGACAAACGGCAGCCTCTCGGCATCAGCCACTTCAAACGTTCCACTGGGGATATTCCTTTGCCGCGCAACGGCTATCATTCGTTCCGAGATATCAACGCCCGTGACGGCAAACCCCTTCCTGGCGAAGTACTCGCTCCAATGTCCGGTTCCACAGCCGACTTCCAGAAGCTTGCCACCGTGGGGAGCGGCCGGCAGCAATCTGTCTACGGCTGCCCTTTCCAAGCGATCGTACATAGTCCCCCGGGGAGTCCGATACCACGCATCGTAGCGATGCGCGATTCTCCCGAAGTCAAAGCGGGATGCTGACGCTCCATCCGCAAGACAACAACTGTTAGCCGAGTGCATACGTCACCTGCCGCCATAGGGCCTTGACCTTCTCGGTGATCTCCCCGCCGGTATACTCGACGACGGTTGCTTTCATGATCTGGGCCTTGGTGAAGGCGTCGTCGTAGGGGATCTCACCCACCACAGTGATCCCGCGTTTGCGGGCCTCTTCACTGATTTGAGCCGTCATCTGCGGATTGATGTCCGCCTTGTTGATGCACAGCAAGGTCCGGATGCCGAAGTTGGCGGCCAGATCGGCCACTCGCCCCAAGTCGTGCCGCCCCGACAGAGTGGGCTCCGTTACGATCAGCACCAGATCGGCCCCCGTGATGGAAGCGATCACGGGGCACCCGATTCCGGGAGAGCCATCGACGACCACCAGATCCAATTTCCGCTCCTCGGCAATCTCCTTGGCCTTACGGCGGATCAGGGTCACGAGCTTGCCACTGTTCTCCTGGGCGATCCCCAGCTTCGCATGAACCATCGGCCCGAACCGCGTGTCCGAGAGAAACCACTGACCGTTGACAGCCTCGTTGAGTGCAATGGCTGTGACGGGGCAAAACTCCACACACACCTTGCACCCCTCACAGGCGACCGGGTCGATGGTGTAGGTCTTCTCGATGATATCGTTGGCGGGTCCATCGAGGTGAATGGCCCCGAAACGGCACATCTCAGCGCACCGGCCACAGCCAATGCACTTGTTCGGATCGATAGTGGCCTGTTTGCCACCGGAGAAATCTGAGGTTTCCCTCACCGTCGGCTCCAGCACGATGTGCAGGTCCGCGGCATCGACATCACAATCCGCCAGGACGGCATCACGCGCCAGCGCGGCAAACGCCGCCGCGATGCTCGTCTTGCCCGTTCCTCCCTTGCCGCTGATGACCACCAGTTCCTTCATAGGATGTCATTCCTCACTGATCTCAACGTGCAGATGGTAATGCACCGGACAAGACACTGAACGCGACACGAGGCAGTACTTGTCCGCCAGCCCGGCCATTTCGCAGACCTTTTCCGCGAGGCTCGGTTCCTTCACTGTGGCAGTCGCACGGACCTGCACGTCAACGAACTGAAGTCCGCCGGGGCCTTTCCGGACTTGGCCTTCGGCATCTGCCTCATAGGCATGGAGTTCAATGTCCGACTCCCGCAGGAAGTAGAAGAAGGTCGTCATCAGGCAGCTATTGATCGCCGCCACGGACAACTCCTCCGGATTCAAGGATTCCGGCCGGCCGCCGAATTCAGACGCCGGGCCGATTGCTAATTCCCCGGGCCCGCCGAAGACAACCACTGCATCTCCGTCCCTTCCTTTCTGGACGGTGTTCACATACACGTACGGGTGTTCATGTTTCATCAATAGTCACCATTCCCACTTGTGCTATGTGGCGTCATCTGCCTTGGTACAAGGCACAATGAGACCAAGTCCCCCGTTCGTCAGAAGACCTTCTCATATTCCCCTTCACCCAGTCTTTGCAGTCTGTGCATCCCCTATCCGAAGAACTTCTCCCGCCACCAGCAGAAGTGCCCCCACGGGTTGTCAAGCCTATACTTATCATCCTGAGGAACATCCTGCCAGGAATCCATCGCGACGAGTAATGCATCGCACGGTCTATCGAAGGCCAGCAGTTCGTAAGCGCACTTGATCAAGGCAAACATCCGGTTTGCCTCTGCGGTGCTACCGTTATGGTCCGGATGGTATTGGATGGCCGCGATGCGATAGGCTCTCTTGAGCTGCTCTTTGTCTGCATCTTCTTCGACATCGAGAATCCTGCAGGCCGCCTTCCGTGCCGCCAGGTCGAGGTTGATGCGCCTCATGAAATCAGGGTCGTCTTTCATCGGGTTGCCATCCTCCCGCTGGTATGCTCATGAAGCCGATGGAATTCCGCTGTGTACTCGGGCAAGACATCGACCATCAGCCGCCCGCGGGAGTACGCTTCGGCGATCTTCCGATCGTTTGGGATCTCCATCGCTATGTCTATTCCCTCCCGACGGCAGTACTGTGCCACACCGTCATCCCCTATATTACAACGATTGATGACGACGGCAAAAGGTAATTTCAGCGTCTTGACCATACCGACGGCCAATTCCAGATCGTTCAAGCCGAACGGTGTTGGCTCCGTGACCAGCAGGACGAAATCCGCGCCCTTGAGGGCCTCGATGACCGGGCAGGATGTCCCGGGCGGAGCGTCCAGAATGACGATGGCGCCCTCCTGGATGCCGCGCTTGACGTGACGAATGAGGGCGGGGGTCTGGATCGCCCCGATATCCAGCCTGCCTTGGCCGAACGCCACGCCCTCGACGACGCCATATTCAGCGACTCCAATCCTTCGCTGCTTCTCCGCAAGGGCAGATTCCGGGCAAACGGCCATGCATCCGCCGCACGAGTGGCAGAGCTGTTCGAAGGTCAGCACGTGCTTTTGGATGCAGATAATCGCGCTATACTGGCAGAGCTGTCCACACCGGCCGCATCCGGTGCATTTACTCTCATCGACCTGGGGCACGCCCACGGTCACCTCTTCCACTCGATCGATGTGAGGTTTCAGAAAGATGTGTCCATTCGGCTCCTCCACGTCACAATCGAGGTACTGGACTCGTCGGCCCGCGTGAGAGAGGGACACCGCCAGGTTCGTTGCGATGGTCGTCTTCCCGGTTCCGCCCTTGCCGCTGGCGATGGCGATCTTCATCCGACATTCTCCATCTCTGTCCCAACCAGACTTGTCCTTCTTGATCCAGCCTTTCCGCGGCACGGCGTGAAAATACACGGGCGTTGAATGGGTCCATCGATTGCCCGGTAGGATCTGCCACTTCGTACAGACGCTCACGCCCTTCTCAGCATCAATTCGAGATCTTCCTGCAACGCCTGCAAATCCTCCTCGTGCTCCACTTCCTGTTCGAGGATTTGCAGGACTATGTTGTAGGTGACCGGGTCGGTCATTTGCGTGGTCTTTAGGAGCTTCTGGTACGTCGTAATGGCACACTGCTCACCCTTGATGTTCTGCTCCAGGATATTCTTCACGTAGGGATCGTTGGGCGCATCGTAGCCGCAGTTGGTCCACTTGTACCAGTCTTCGGGGGCGGTAATCGGCGTGCCGCCCAGTTGGATGATCCGATTGGTCAGGAGCAACGCATGGTTGAGTTCCTCCGTGGCATGTTGCTCGAGTTCGGCGATGACCGCATCTTTCATCGGTCCCTTGACGATCTTGGCTCCCAACCAGTACTGATAATAGGCCAACCACTCATCGCAGTAGGCCCGGTTGAGCAGTTCCAATAGCTCCTTGACATCCATGCCGACAATTTCCGTTCCCCTGGTTCCCATGGCTTGCTCCTTCCCTTTCTTGATTGAGAGTTTCCCTGGCTTTCGCGCCCGTGCTACAATCTCTGCCGATGCTCAGACGAGCGCAGCCTCTTATGGTCGCAGATCAGAATGCCGTCCAGATGATCGATCTCATGCTGCACGACTCGCGCCCATAGCCCCTCGACCTGATGTCTTTGCCTGCGACCCTGTACATCAAAGCCCTGCACCTCGATCTGCCAATGCCGTTGGACATCCACATAGGTGCCAGGGAGGCTGAGGCAGCCCTCGTCCATTCGGCCGGAACCGCTGCGGACCGTGATAACCGGGTTGACCAGGCACACGGAATGCCCCTGGATCTCCGCCACGAACAGCCGCTGCGTAATACCCACCTGCGGAGCCGCCAAGCCGATACCCTCATAGATTCGCATCAGCGTGAGCATCTCATCCAGAACGTCCGACAGCCAACTGTCGAACCGCTCGACAGGACAACATGGATTGCACAAAAGCGGGTCCGGGTAAAATCGCAGACTCAAAGGACCCACGGCAACCGCGTGGTTCGGATGTGTCTGAGACTTCTGCGTAGGTTCATCGGCCATCACGGATCAGCCGCTTCCTTTCAGGACATTGTCCGGCTTCCATCGAGGCGGATCGCCTCCGCCGGGCAAACCTCAGCGCACACCCCACCCCGATGCACAACTCTACGTCCACTCTCGCAGTCACGCAGGCCACTCCTTTTGCCAATCAACCCTCTTGGTAGTTGCCAGCCGCCACCCCCTTTTTCAGGGTCAGGCTCTCTGTTGTACGATGATGATGGCTTCATTAGGACATTCCGCGACGCAGGCCGCGCAGGCGGTGCATAATGCCGGGTCCACTACTACAGCGTGTTGTTCCATCCGGATGGCCCCCTCCGGGCAAAGATCAACGCAAATGCCGCAGCCGGCGCACTTCTCACCCCGAACCAAGGCAGCAGCCTTTCGACCGCTCTCCAAGGCACCGCCTCTCGTTTTCACCCGCCTTTCCTGGCGGGGCGACCGGTCTGACAACTCATCCGTAGAAGCTCGCATACGCTGGTTGATATGGAAGCTTGCCCCTGGAGCACGCATGCTCCCGAATCCCCACATTCCGGTCCCAGGGCCTCGTCCCATTCCCAGACCTATTCCTTTGCCTCGACCCATCCCGCGACCCGCCCCCATGCCGCGACAGCCGCCCATCCCGCCGCCACGGCCCATCCCCATACTCGGTGCCTGGGTCAGAGAGTCGTCGAAGCTGGCATCCAACACTCGACCCGGCTGTCCACCGGCCCCCATGCCGAAGTGGCTTTCGACGTTCGCAGCGGGGGCGGCAGCAAAGTCGCCCGCCCGGAACCGCTCCATCGCTTCGCGTGCGGAGCCGGTGATGCCGACGACCACTTCCACACCCGCCTGCCCAAAAACCCGGAACGCATTGGGCCCGCAATTGCCGGTCAGGACATGGCTGACGCCTTCTTCCGCCATCATCTGGGCCGATTGAATTCCTGCCCCACTACCCAAGGCGAGATTAGGATTCTCCACCGCCTCGAACTGCATGGAGTCGGCATCGACGATGAGAAAGTACGCACAACGTCCGAACCTTGCTTCAACTTGATCGTCGAGCATCGGCCCCATACTGGTTATTGCGACTTTCATGGAGATCCCTTTCTACGGCAGCGAGCACGTTCCGGTCGGACAGGAACCGCCGCTGTCGACCTTGGAATCGCTCCGTCCCGCCGAAAAGGTGGAAAAGAGTTTTTGGAGGTTCTTGCCTCCACAGTGCGGGCATACATGACGATTCAACCCGGAGCCTCTCTCCAGGAACTCGACCTTCTGCCCGCATTTCTTACACTTGTACTCGAACAACGGCATATTAGAGCCCTCCTTATCACGACTGATCTCAGTTCCACATGCCCTACAGCTCTTGAGAGGCGGTCTGCTCCTTGTTCCGCTCTCCATCACCAGTGTCCTTGGCGACTCCAACTGACAGCGTGAACCAGCCTCTGAACGAGAAAGCCGGAAAGGACAAAGCTCGGTCCTTCCCGGCACGGAGCGTGCATGACTAGGCTATCGAGGCTTTTCCTTCTCCAGGTCCTCGATGCGCCTGTTGATCGCATCGAGAGACTCCTGGAGTTGCTGTGACTGCTGCCTCAGGGCTTCCCGTTCCTGCTCGGTGCTCGGGGCGCCGAAAACGCCTTGAGCCATTCGCGCCCAGAAGGGCAGACCGGTAGCGTAAAACCAGTTGCGCCGGCCTCGACCGCCTCCTCGACCTCGACCCCAGAATCCTCTGCCGCCGATAGGGCTCATATAGCCGGGAGTAGGATACCCGGCGCAGTAGCCGGCCCCTCGACCCGTCATCGGTCCCATGCCGACAGGACCTGTTCCATCTCCACCTGGCATAATCAAGCTCCTTTCTCTGAAAAGATCAGCTTCTTGTCATAGGGCTGCCGCACTTGGGACAGCTTCTTTGATTGCATGGCTGGCCCGCCGCGTGCGGCACCCTGTGTCCACAACGGGAACAGACGCAATCGCCCCCGGGGCCAGCGGCCAACGGACCACCCATCCGGCCTCTGCCTTGGCCCCGTCTCACGCCACGCCCTGTCCCTGGTCCCTGCCCTGCAGGGCCCGTTCCATCTCCTCTTGGCATAACAAGAACCCCCAAAATCAATCCACTGCGAATATCACCATGGAAACCCGAAACGCCCTCGGCCCCGTCCCCAGCCTCGGCCTCGACCGAACGCTTGGCCGAAGCATGGCCGCCAGAAACCTCGATTCCACCAGAGTCGGCGGTAACCATAGGGCGCGGTCCCATACAGCCCGAACACCGGCACTCCGCCCACCCAAACCGGATTCCCGCATCCCGGCACGGGGTGCCTGGCTGGGCGACTGAACGTGAGCCGAGAAGAGACCGGTCCAGTACCATCGCCAAACAGCATATCCGTCACCTCCTTTCCCTTCGGGAACCCAACATCAACAGGCGTGCCCTGGACGCCTGCCAGACCCTGCATGTGACTCAACTCCCCGTTCGATTCCCGCAGGACGCAGTATCCGCGTGCTCTTCCCGTCATCGGCCCTTTCCCCTGCGGGCCTGTTCCATCAAAACCAGGCATCGGTCTGCTCCTTGCTGTCGTGATGAACGACACTGCCTCTAAAACGACCCCGGCGCAGAACCATCTGTCCCATGTCGCCGCCAAGATCTGCCGCAATCACGGGGCACTTGACCTTGAGAAGAAAGAACGTATCCTTGTCCGTTCCGCTCAAGGTCTCGTAGTTGCCTTGCCCCTTCGCGATGATCAGGTCGCTTCGTTCAAAACGTTGACGGAACTCCGCCGAGCAGTCTTCCAGGATAGTGCCGGGCGCATCAGAGCCATTCTCGACGACTTCCACGAGGCAGGCCAAGCCGGCTATCTCGGCGTCTTCCCTGGTCGCATCGTTGAGGACAGGCGATCCTTTGACCGCGAAAGTCACCTTTGCATACGGCAGCGCCTCGATCAGCAGTCGGTCAAAGACGATTTCCCCGGCGTTGTCCCCAATGTACAGGATTTCTCGGGCGTCGCTCACCGCCTGCGCAAACGCTTCAAAACAACCTGCGTCCCATCCATCTGCCAAGGCGCTGTCCACCGCCTTCACCACCTCCACGCTATCGAGAGAGCTGTAGATGCCAAAATCCATGACGTTTCCTGCGATCGCCAGCCGTACCGCCGTTTCCAGAGGATTGCTCGAACCCCGGATGCGTTCCTTCAGCTGCGGATACAGCATCATGGCCAACGTATTCGAGTCATACTTCCGCTGCCGGTAGGGGTCGGCATTCCCAGTTACCCGCCGGATCACGCGATGAATCTGCTGCCCAATCGCCGGCGGCGTCTGGCGGGCATCGGTGTTATTGATCAGTTCCAGCACCTGCCGCATGACCTTTTCATGGGTCTTCTCATCTTCCGTCACGAATCGCACAGCATCCAGCGTCTGTCGCAGAAAGCACGGAAAACAATCCAGGTAAACTCGCATACCGCCCAATTCGTGAACCGCCCTACACCTATACCCAGTGGCCTTCCACATTGGCCTGTCCGATCTCCTGCAGTTGGCCTTCCTTGAGCGCGGTCACCGCCTGTTCCACCGTCTGCTGCGCCGCCAGGAAGACCTTGATTCCGGCCGCATCGAGCGTGCGGAAAGCGTTGGGTCCGACATTGCCCGTGATGACGGCCTCGACGCCCAGATTGGCTATGTTCTGCCCCGTTTGAATCCCCGCCCCTTGCGACAGGTTCGAGTGTACCGCGTTGTCATGCACCTGGTGTTCGCCGGTTCCGGTGTCCACGACATGGATCCATTTCGCCCGACCGAACCTCAGGTCCATCAGGCTGGAGAGCTCTTGCCCCTGCGCCGTGATCGCTACTTTCATCGGGATTCCTTTCAAACTGCATCCCCGTCGGTGGCACCCCGCCGACGTATATCGAGATTCCTTGTCTGTCGCCCTGCTCTGCGTCGCCCGTCACGGGTGCAACACCGGCGTCGAAAGCCTCTGCGTGCTCCGGGCCAATGACCGGGCAGCGTAAACTGCGGCAGACCCAGTTGCCCGGCCTGGTATGCGTTCAGCACGTCATCCACTTTGCCCGTGACATACGCCAGCAACTGCATGCCACAAGCGATGGAAGCAGAGGCCAGCGGCTGCGAAACCGCGCCGCAGATCAGAACCTTGATGCCGAGGTCCTGCAGCCTGGCCAGTTTCGCGAACGCGCTGCGCTCCACCAGGTCAATCTGCATCCGACTCGTTTCGCCGCCATTTTCCAACTCCACGACAATCACTCGTTGCGAGAAGTCCAGCACGCTCGAAACACGGTCTTCCCAAACGGCTATGGCCACCTTCATAC
>Ga0257137_1000114_pt1 | contig 9769 bp, 10 predicted proteins | sample saktaT_19_FD_197254 | JGI IMG/M metagenome (GOLD analysis project Ga0257137, IMG submission 197254) | Metatranscriptome of saline water microbial communities from Sakinaw Lake, British Columbia, Canada - sak_2010_1_5_50m (Metagenome... | ecosystem: Environmental > Aquatic > Non-marine Saline and...
CTCAGTTTGTTGAACTGGAGGTGGTGCTTTTGGTTAATCAATCAATAGAAAAAATCAAACAGGCTGAAAACGAGGCGAAGGTTATGGTAAAAGAAGCCCAAGCTGAAGCCGACAAAATCATTAGAGAAGCGAGAGAAAAAGCTGAGAAAATAAAAGAGGATGCCAAAAGAGAAGCATCCGAAAAATCGAAGCTAGTCATTAAAAGTGCGGAAACGGAAGCGCGAAAAGAAATCGATCTGCTCAAAAAAGAAAATCAAACAGAGATTGATGGAATCAGGTCAGTTGCAAAGTCTAACAGACCAAATTCCGCTTCCTTTATAGTTGGGAGGATAATCGGATAAATGGCAGTCAGCCAAATGCAAAGGGTCCGAATATTTGCCCATAATTCAAATAGGGCATATCTAGTCAAGGATCTTCAAAATTTAGAGCTAATTCATATTATTGAAATAAGTGATGAAAATGAGCCTACTGCTGAGTCTTCGACGGAGGGTGAGGCAAGAATCGAGATCCGTGACATACAAAACGACTTAACCCGTCTTCAATCCACTATAGATTACCTTGCTGGATTCGAACCCAAGAAAGGTCTATTAAGTGGTGGCGGTAATCCCGTCTTTTCATCTAAGGAGTATGCAAATATTGCCAAAGATGCCGAAAACGGTGAATGGCAATCCGTTTGCGATGAATGCCAGTCAATGCAAGACCAGTTGGCTAGATTGACAAACCTTGAAGGACGACTTCAGAGCGAAAAAGAAAATCTGAGCCATTGGTCGGGACTTGATGCCCCTGTCGAGTCAATCCACGATACTGAAAAAACAGCCATCCGTATTGGGGCTGTTCCCTCAAGCACTTATGAATTACTTATCAATGAAATCAAGTCATCTAATATTGATCTGTCTGTTGAGGTCGTCGGAAGGGCGACAACTGAGGTCAGCATCGTTGCCATATTCCTGAAATCAGATGAACAAAAGATTCTTCCTATACTTGCAAAAAATGGTTTTTCTCCTGCAACGCTTCCCGTCACTAAGGGAAAAATTAGTGAGAGATTAGCCCAAATAAATAAAGAATACTCAGGAATATCAACACAAAGAGAAGAAATAAAGAAAAAAAGCTCACAACTTGCTCAACATAGACTAAAACTCATGGCTACCTATGATTACCTTAATGAAGTTTTGGCTCAAGAGCAAATAAGAACATCTTTTATAAACACGGATTCTACGTTTATGATAGATGGTTGGGCGCGAAAAGATGATGTCCCAAAGCTAAAAGAAAATCTTTCAAAGAAATACGAAGAGCTAGAAATCGAGACTTCTGACCCAACAGATGAGGACGAACCACCCGTTGACCTCCAGAATGGATTGATAACTCAGCCTTATAAGATGGTTACTCAGCTATATTCGCTTCCAAAGTATAGAGAGATTGACCCAACAAGGCTCTTTGCTCCGTTCCTCACTTTGGGCTTTGCCATTGCCCTTACTGACGCAGGCTATGGTATCTTTGTTGCCATACTGGCTCTTATTATAGCCAGAAGATCAACAGGAGGAATGAAAAACCTGTTTAGAATATTATTTGTGGCAGGTCTTGCGACTGTCGTTGTCGGTGCTTTGACCGGAGGATGGTTCGGTATTCCACATGAAAGGCTTCCGCAATTTCTTTTGAATATAATAGTGCTTGACCCGAATAAGAGCCAAATGCTCTTTTTGGGACTGATCGTTGCACTGGGGTATTTCCAAGTTTGGTTTGGCTTTGCTGTAAAAATGTATATATACCTAAAAGAAGGGGAATGGACCGGTGCGTTCTTTGATCAGTTTCCATGGGTACTGATAATGATATTAGCTCCGATTCTTTATCTTTTAAAAAGGCAAGGAGATGCTTCTCCTGTCATTACAAATACAATTCTAGCGGTTATATTGCTTTGTTTCCTGTTTATTCTTCTATTCGCTGGCAGAGAGATCAAAAATCCTGCCGGACGTATCGGAACAGGTTTCTTTGAACTTTATAGCAGAGTCTCTGGAACATTCGGCGACAGCCTGTCATATATGAGGCTTTTTGCTTTGGGGTTGGCCACCGGTATCATTGCCAAAGCCATAAACGATATTGCTACCATGATGTGGGTAAGCCCGGCTGGTAAGATCGGTGCAATAGGTGTTCTGTTATTTGGTCATCCATTTAACATTGTTATTAACTCTCTTGGCGGGTTTATACATTCAACAAGGCTTCAGTTTGTCGAGTTCTTCACTAAGTTCTATGAAGGTGGGGGCGAGGAATTCAAGCCATTCAAGAAAGAGAAAGTTTATGTAACAGTTTCGGAACTGGAAAAAACCAGATCCGCATAATATAGTCTTGAGCTATAGGCTTCACTTTTCATATAGGATTTGGGGGTCTTAACCATTTTTTGGTTAAATGTCATTGAGCCTAGATTTTTATTAGTATGGAGGCACAAAAGCATGGAAATAATAGGCGATCTATTGATGAAGATTTTTGAATCAGGTCTGGTATATGCAATGATGGGGGCTGCAACCGCAGTCGTCCTATCGGGTATTGGTTCTGCTGTGGGTATAACTTCTGGTGCTAAGGTTGCTACCGGAGCAATGACCGAGGATCCGCAGAACTTTGGTAAATATCTTGTTCTCGTTGCATTGCCGGGAACGCAGGGCATATACGGATTTGTCGGAGCGTTCCTCGTTATAACAAAGCTGACCGCTGCAGGGGCAGCAGCTGCTACTATGGCTACTTCCTCGGGGCTACAGATCATGTGGGCATGTTTCCCCATAGCTTTCTCTGGTCTAGTGTCCGCTATGTATCAGGGAAAAGTGTGTGCCGGTGGTATTGCTCTTACCTCAAAGCAACCAGCAGAATCGGGTAAAGCTCTTGTTCTTGGAGTTTTTGTCGAGTTCTACGCCATTCTTGGTTTGATCACGACAATATTCCTTCTTAATGGCATTAATATTGGTCAATAATAATATTATTAGATTAAAAGATTACAGATTTAGGATTCAAAGATTAAAAAAATCTTCAATCTTAAATCTTTAGTCTTTAATCCTTGAATCTGGAGTTTCATAATGTCTCTGGAAAAGATCATTGATCGCATAAAACAGGATGCACAATCGCAGATTGGCGAAATCAAAAGCAAGGCATCCGCAAATGCAGATGAGATAATTAAGAATGCAGAAAAAGAGTCAGAGGCTTATAAAGTAAAAGCTCTTGAGGAATCGGAAAAAGAAGCCCAACAACACAAACAAAGGCTTATCTCAACTGCCAATCTTGAGTTCCGAAAAGATATTTTGAGAGAAAAACAGAATGCCATTGACGAAGCTTTTCAGGAAGCCATAAACGGCCTTGTCAATATGAAAGACGAGGAATATAGAAAAACTATCAAGAAAATGCTTATATCAAGCGTTCAAACTGGTGATGAAGAACTCATCATTTCGGCAAAAGACAAATCCAGAATCAACAATAACTTTCTAAAAGACGTTAATAAAGAGCTTGCCAAAGCTGGCAAAAAAGGTGAACTGAAACTCTCAAAAGATAACTATAATATTCTCGGCGGCTTTGTTCTCAGAAAGGGCAATGTTGAGATAAACAATGCCTTTGAATCTCTGTTCAACTCATTCCGGGAAGACCTCGAAGCGGAAGTCTCAAAAGTCCTGTTCCCATAAGAATAATCCTTGTGAAATGTTTTTTTGTTGAACAAAAAGGGGATAGGTTATGGTTAGCGATGCTCAGACTATAATAGTATTTAGATATTTAACCATACCCATCTCGCTTTTGACAGGATAGTTTGAGTTTATTTCCCCTCTTGAGAGGGGATTAAGGGGTGTGTTGAATTAAATCATTGGAAATATATACTGACGATCATTTCTTAATATATAGAAATTAGGACTCCAAATTTATGTACACACAACAAGATTATCTATCATATAAAGAAAACGCAAATTACGGCTACGCTTCGGGAAGGCTAAGGGTCATGGAAACTCGCCTTCTCAATCGAAACGCCATCATACGTTTGTTGGAATCTGATTCCGCTCAGGAAGCCATGAGGATGATCTCCGAGGGTGATTACGCAAACGCATTCTCAGGTATTCAGAATATAATAGACTTTGACGCAGGGCTAAAGCTCGAACAAGAAAGAGTCTATAACCTTATGGATGAGCTTTCGCAAGACCCTGAAATGACTATCATATTCAGGGCAAAATGGGATTTTCATAACCTCAAAGTCTTGCTAAAAGCAAGCTATCTAACTGAGTCAAAATCCAACTTTGACGAAGCTCTTTCCGATCTGGGAAATATACCCATTGAAAATCTCATGATCGCTGTTGATCCCGATGCTGAAAAAAATGAAGACGATGTTCCTGAATATATAAGGATAGCTCAAGATGATGCACGCGCGCAATATGAAGCAACACAAAATCCACAGATGATCGATGTTGTTATTGATAACCACTGCCATTCCTTTATGTATGAGCGCGCTTCCAAATACTCAAATAAATTTTTGCTTGGCTATCTTGAGGCCGTTGCAGACCTGAATAATATAAGAAACTTTATAAGGATCAAAATGCTCGAAGGAAACATAAGGCTCTTGGATGCTGTTCTGCTTCCATTCGGGGCGATTGGAAAAAAGACGTTTTTGCAGCACTTTGATGATAGTGTCGAAAGCTTGGGTCCAGTTCTTTCAAATACACCCTATGGCGAAATTGTTATAGATGCAATCAGAAGGTGGGCTGACGAAAATTCTCTTTCTACATTTGAAAAACTTGCTGATAACTATCTCGTTAATTACCTCAAACCCGCCAAATATATTGTTTTCGGAATAGAACCACTCATCGCATATTTGCTGGCAAAAGAGCATGAGATAAAACTCATCAGAATCATAATGATCGGCAAAATTAACGATGTGCCGACTGATATAATAAATGAAAGGTTGAGAGATACTTATGTCTGAGATCGCTATGCTCGGTGATAGAGACTCAATATTAGGGTTCAAATCTCTGGGTGTTTCAGTTTTTCCTGTCAACAACAAAGAAGAATGCGCTAATGCTCTAAAAGAAGTTATCGGACAGGACTATAAAGTTGCTTTTATTACTGAACAGATGGCGCCTGATCCTGAAGAGATTTCGAGACTGCTATCGGATAGAACTTTTCCTGTTGTTACCATGATCCCAAGTAACAGAGGTGCGACAGGGACTTCTATGAAAAGACTTCAAGAGTTAGTAAGAAAAGCCGCAGGCGCTGATATATTATAATAAGCTTATAGGCGTATAGGTTTATAGGTTTATAGGCTTGTGGGTTTTGAATCCCATAAGCCTATAGTCCCATAGTCCTATAAGTCCATAAAGGAGTATCATTTAGAGATGAAACAGGGTAAGATAGTAAAGGTTTCTGGTCCTCTTGTTGTTGCAGAAGGTCTGGAAGGCGCAAGGATGTTCGATGTTGTTAGGGTTAGCGAGGAAAGACTTATTGGTGAAATCATCGAATTGAAAGGGAACCGCGCTTCTATACAGGTTTATGAAAATACTGCAGGGCTTGGTGTAGGAGAACCTGTTTTCACCACCGATGAGCCTCTTAGTTTAGAATTAGGTCCCGGTCTGATCGGTTCTATCTATGATGGTATCCAGCGTCCATTAGACGTTATTCAATCCATCGCCGGCGATATTATCCCAAGAGGAATTGAGGTCCCCGGTCTGAATAGAGAGAAAAAATGGCACTTTGTTCCCAAAGTGAAGGTTGGAGATAAAATACTTGCTGGTGATATAATAGGAACTGTTCAGGAAACTGAAGTCGTTGAACATAGAGTTATGGTACCACCCGATATTGCTGAAGGCGAGATCGTTGACATAAAAGAGGGCGATTATACAATTGAGGAACCGGTTGGAAAAATAAAAACTGATAGCGGTGAAGTTGATCTCATTATGAAGCAAAGGTGGCCTGTTCGCGAGCCTCGACCATATAAGAAAAAGCTTCCACCTCACATCCCTCTGGTTACTGGTCAAAGAGTTATTGATGCTCTATTCCCAATCGGAAAAGGTGGAACTGCTTGTGTCCCCGGTCCGTTTGGAAGTGGAAAGACCGTTATTCAACATCAGTTGGCAAAATGGGCTGATGCGGAGATAATCGTTTACGTCGGTTGCGGTGAACGAGGAAACGAAATGACAGATGTTCTTATGGAATTTCCTCACCTGCTTGACCCCAAGAGCGGCGAACCTTTGATGAAACGAACCGTTTTGATTGCCAACACATCCAATATGCCCGTCGCCGCCCGTGAAGCCTCCGTTTATACTGGTATAACCATCGCCGAATATTTCCGTGATATGGGTTACAGTGTCGCCTTGATGGCAGACTCAACATCCAGATGGGCAGAGGCAATGCGTGAAATCTCAGGACGACTCGAAGAAATGCCCGGTGAGGAAGGCTATCCAGCATATCTCGGTACAAGAATTGCCGAATTTTATGAAAGAGCAGGAAGGACAATTGCTCTCGGATCGGATGGCAGAGAGGGCGCACTCAGTGCTATTGGCGCTGTTTCACCTCCCGGCGGAGACCTTGCCGAACCTGTCGTTCAGTCAACCCTCCGTGTTGTCAAAGTTTTCTGGAGCTTACAGGCTGACCTTGCATACTCAAGACATTTTCCCGCTATAAGCTGGCTTAATAGCTATTCATTATATGTTGATGACCTTGAAGATTACTATAACGAGATGTCTCCAGAATGGATTGATATGCGTGAAAGAGCCAAAGAGCTCCTTCAGCAAGAAGCAGAACTTGAAGAAATTGTCCGTCTTATCGGTATAGATGCTCTCTCACCCGAAAATAGACTTATAATGGAAATCGCAAAATCAATTAAAGAAGATTTCTTGCAGCAAAATGCTTTCAACGAAGTTGATACTTACTCCTCATTTGATAAACAATTTAAAATGCTCGATCTTGTTATGTTCTTCTATCAGCGTGCAGAACAAGCTTTGAAAGCAGGTATGTCAATCATGGATATAGCAGAACTTGAGGTTAGAGAAGAGATCGCAAGGTCTAAATACGTTCCCGAAGAGGAAGTCGAAGAAAGATTTGGGAGTATAAAGAAAAATATTATCGCTCAAACAGAAGTTTAATTTCAGTGATTCGTAATGAAGATCACATATCACGGATAATAGCGGGTTCAGGCTAAAATTAGTAAAATAAATTCTCTTTATATTGCGCAGGTTCTATTTAATGAAAAGAGAGTGGATATGGACTGATCATATAGAGAAACAGATAGTTGAGCGTGAATTATCTAGGAAAATAATTGAAAAAGCTATTGATGATCCTGATGAGATTGTCGCTGGCAAATATGGTCGTCAGATATATCATAAATTGATAGATGACAGACTTCTTCGGGTGGTTATTGAGGGTAATGTTCTCATAACAGTATATGTTACAGACAAAGTTAAAAAATACTGGAGAGGAAAGCAAACATGAGAATGCGGTATTCACAAGAAGCGGATGCAATATATATTCGTTTTAATGAAAATAAAATAGTGAATTCTGATGAAATCTCCGATAACATAATTGCTGATTATGACGAAAATGGAAATTTAGTTGGGATTGAAATCCTTTGGGCATCCGAAAAGGCAGACATAAACCAGCTTATAATACAATCATTTAATAAAGTAATGATAGAATCTGATGTAAATGCTAAGGTAGCATAAAAGAGCTTATATTTACTGATCGAGGTGATTTGAATGGTTAAGGAATATCTTACAGTATCCGGAGTTTCAGGTCCGCTGATGATGGTCGAAAAGGTTGAGGATGTCAAATACGAAGAACTCGTCGAAGTTGAGCTCCCCAACGGTGAGATCAGGCGCGGTAGAGTCTTGGAAGTTTCGGAAGATACTGCCCTTGTGCAATTATTTGAAGGCTCAAGAGGAGTCAGCGCACAGGGAACTAAAGTCCGATTTCTCGGAAAAGGCGTTGAACTGCCCGTGTCGGAAGATATACTCGGTAGAGTCTTTGACGGTCAGGGCAGACCCATTGACGATGGACCAAGAATTCTGCCCGAAAAACGACTCGACATAAACGGTAGTCCGCTTAATCCCTTTGCCCGTGATTATCCTTCAGAGTTTATTCAAACAGGACTGTCATGTATTGACGGATTGAATACCCTCGTTAGAGGTCAAAAGTTGCCCATATTCTCCGGTTCAGGTCTTCCGCACTCCAAAATGGCTGTCCAGATTGCCAGACAGGCTCAGGTTCGCGGTTCAGGCGAAGAATTTGCAGTCGTCTTTGCGGCAATGGGCATAACCTTTGAGGAGTCTGAATACTTTATCAACGACTTCCGCGAGACCGGTGCTATTGATAGAGCAGTGCTTTTCATCAATCTTGCCGATGACCCGGCTATCGAACGTATATCAACTCCCAGAATGGCTCTGACAGCGGCTGAATATCTTGCTTTTGAAAAGGGAATGCACGTCCTTGCGATCTTGACCGACCTGACTAACTACTGCGAGGCGTTGCGTGAAGTCTCTGCCGCAAGAAAAGAGATCCCCGGCAGAAGAGGATACCCCGGATATATGTACACAGACCTTGCTAGTTTATATGAGCGCGCAGGAAAAATAAAGGGAAAGCCCGGTTCAATTACACAGATACCCATCTTGACAATGCCAGAGGATGACAAAACCCATCCAATCCCCGACCTTACAGGTTACATCACAGAGGGGCAGGTCGTTCTAAGCAGACCGATGCACAGAAAAGGTCTCTATCCACCTGTGGATGCGCCACAGTCGCTATCGAGATTGAAGGATAAAGGTATCGGAGAAGGTAAGACAAGAAAAGATCATGCTGACTTGTTTAACCAGCTTTATGACTCATACACAAAGGGTCTAGCCGCCCGTGAACTCGAAGTTATCTTGGGTGAAGCGGCATTGAGCGATATGGATAGGATGTTCTATCGTTTTGCTGACTCGTTTGAAAAACAATATATTCAGCAGGACGAGTATGAAAGTAGAAGCATTGAGGAAACACTTGATCTCGGATGGAAATTGCTGTCCGTTATCCCAACGTCAGAACTGAAACGTATCAGACCCGAATATATGGATGAATTCTTGCCAAAATTCCTTGAGCAAAAAGAAAAAGTTGAGGAGGAAGCATTAGTTGATACTGGAAGTTAATGCCACGCGCATGGAGCTTCTTAAGCTCAAAAGAAGACTCGCTCTTGCTCAAAAGGGGTATAATCTCCTGAAAAGAAAGCAAGACGAATTAATGAGACAATTTCTTGAGCTTTTGGAGCAGGTTGGTGATCTCAGAAAAAGTATTGAAGAACGTCTTTCTAAGGCACACACAAGCTTTATGATGGCTATTTCTGTCATGGATAGAGAAAAGATGGAAGAAGCCATGATGTTCCCAAGTCGAACGTTGGCTTTGGGAGTATCTACAACACCGGTTATGAACTTGCGTTTGCCAAAGTTTGATGTGCAAGCGGAAGGCAGTGTCTATTCTTATGGACTTGCTGAAACTTCTGCTGAACTTGATTCCGCTCTGGGAGCATATTCTGACCTTCTTCCTGAAATGCTTCGCCTATCGCAGATAGAGAGGTCTGTGGAACTTCTGGCTAATGAAATCGAGGTAACGCGCCGTCGAGTCAATGCGCTGGAATATGTCCTTATTCCCAATCTTAAAGACACCATGAAATATATTACCATGAAGCTTGACGAAATGGAGCGTTCAACCCTCTCCCGACTCATGCGTATTAAGGAGATCGTCAGAAGCCATTAATATAGTATAATAAAATATTTTGATCAAATAAAACCCC
>Ga0257137_1000117_pt1 | contig 9733 bp, 7 predicted proteins | sample saktaT_19_FD_197254 | JGI IMG/M metagenome (GOLD analysis project Ga0257137, IMG submission 197254) | Metatranscriptome of saline water microbial communities from Sakinaw Lake, British Columbia, Canada - sak_2010_1_5_50m (Metagenome... | ecosystem: Environmental > Aquatic > Non-marine Saline and...
AGTTCGCCGTCTATGTGGATAGGGCAACCTTCGGATTCCAGAATCTGGGCAACCTGATCTTTAATTATATTTCTACGTTCTTCATGATCTACTACTACGCCGGCCTTTTCCAGGCTTTCCCTGAAGCTATCCAGAGAGGCATTCTTTAACTGTATAGCCCCCTGAGACAAGAATCTATGCCCAATTGTGAACCTATCGGATCGAACCTGTCCTACATTGAAGTTGATAACATCCTCACCCAGCAAAGCGACGATCCATCTTATTGGTCGGGCAAATTGGAGTTTGCCATCCTCAAAGCTGCTGAAATGCATAGACTTTGGAAATCCCAGAGAGGAAACGAGTTTAGATAGTTCCTCTGATAAGATTTCAAGAGCAGATTTTCCCAATTCCCGCTGGAGAAAATAAACGTACTCGCCTCGCTCTGTCTCCTTTACCTTGAGATCATCTGCATTTGCCCCCACTTTGCGTGCAAACCCCTCTGCCGCTTTCGTCGGCTTTCCCGCTTCGTCAAATGCGACTCTTTTAGGCGGACCCATGACTTCCACGGTGCGATCAGACTGACGCGTGGATACCTTTTCTACTGATAAAACCAATCTCCTCGGCGTTGCTATTGTGCGAACAGAGCTAAAATCGAGCCTGTTGTCCTGGAGCAGCTTGCTGATCCGTTCTTTCATCTGTTCCAGAGCGGGTTGAATATACGAAGTGGGAATCTCCTCCGTGCCAATTTCCAAAAGGAAATCCGCAGAAGGGGAATGAAGAGATGCAGAATCAGGTGGATTTGGAGCTTGCTGCGCCATCGTGTGGCTGTATGGCTGTGCCAGAAGAGGATAACCCATCTCCTCCCGCTGTTCACAATATCCCTGCGCACACCTGCGAGCCAGATTCCGCACGCGGGCTATATAACTAACTCTTTCGGTGACACTGATGCTTTTGCGGGCATCCAGAACGTTGAACGTGTGGGAACACTTCAAGACGTAGTCTACCGCTGGCAAAATTAACCCTTTGTTGAAACAGGCAACAGCTTCTCTTTCATAGGTATCGAATAGCCCGAAAAGAATTGCTGTATCAGCCTCGTCCAGGTAATATTTTGAGTATTCCACCTCGCTTTGGTGGTGCATATCGCCGTAGGTAACATGGGATGTCCACTTTATATCGAAAATGCTGTCAACGTCCTGCAAATCCAGCGCGATCCTTTCCAGACCGTAGGTTATCTCTACGGATATAGGATCCAGATCTATACTACCCATCTGTTGGAAATAGGTATATTGAGTAATCTCAGAGCCATCCAGCCATATCTCCCATCCCAATCCTGAAGCGCCTAAAGTTGGTGACTCCCAATCATCTTCTACAAATCGGACGTCATGCTGCTTTAAGTCAATTCCCAGATGCTCCAGACTTCTCAGGTAAATGTCCTGAATACCTGGCGGTGCGGGCTTCAGTATAACCTGATATTGATAGTAGTGCCCTGTACGCCAGGGGTTATCACCATATCGACCATCAGTGGGCCGGCGAGATGGCTCTACATAAGCCACCCGCCAGGGTTCTGGACCCAGAACTCTCAGGAACGTAGCGGGATTAAAGGTACCAGCGCCTACCTCAATGTCACAGGGCTGTTGAAGAACACAGCCCTGCTCTGCCCAATAATCATGTAATCGTAATATGCCTTCTTGGAAATTCATACCCTATTCTCTATCTATTAGCTTCTTCCGACCAGTGGCTGATGCATATCTTTTTCTATAGATGCAAGAAAATCAAGGCTACGCAACCGTCCACTATCCAGGTGAAAGGAAATAAAACTTCTAAGTAATTTTCTAAGTTCGAGCCTGCTATGCTCCAATATCCTCAATCTTGGGATAAGCTCCAGTGGAGTTCGCTGCATTCGCTTCATCAATTCCAAAGTACCACGGGAAATAGAAATGCTATAGTTTTCTCCAGTTGTTGTATGAGCCGATAATTCGCTATCACATTCACTGCATAGAATCCCGCCTCTAGCCACACTAAATCTTACTGAGGTCGCTTTTACATCACCAACATCAGCAGAACATGCCACGCAGGAGTCCAGTTGCGGACTGAGGCCCATGCTGGTGAGAAGCCGAATTTCAAAGGCTCTAGCAAGCACCTCAGGGTCATCGATGGCTTTCATCATGAATAAAATATCCAGCACCAGATCAAAGATATCGGCATCAGGTATACCCAGAGATTCGATGTGCTGTATCAGTTCCGCGAGATAAGAGCAATATGCCATTTTTAGCAGATCTTCGCGCAACACCTGAAAAGACTCGACGATGTCAAAAGAATTGACAACGTGCAGATCCTTATCTGGTTTCTCAAAGAAAACAAGAGTACCACAGATTAGAATTTCCAGTCTGCCACATAACCTGCTTTTAGTTTTCCTGCCCCCTCTGGCAACAGCGCGTATCTTACCGAAATCTCTGGTGTAAAAAGCGACAATCTTATCCGCTTCACCCAATGGGTAACAACCAAGAACGATCGCTTTTGTCTTCTGTACCGGCAATGTTTTCCAACCAACCACGTAACACATGACGCGTCCTGTAATACCCCACAGGAACACGTTATTTGGATTTGGTCCTTCGTTCCTCAGCGTTTATGATCTTTCTAAGCTTCGTTATGGCTTCTGCCTCGATCTGACGTACTCTTTCCCTCGTCAACCCAAAAAGGCTTCCTATCTCTTCCAATGTCCGCTGAATACCATCCTGGAGGCCAAACCGCAAAATTAATGTCTTACGCTCATTTTCTTTCAGATGCTCCAGAAGTTTCATTACTTCTTCCCGTTGCAAATTTTCATCAAGCTTCTCGATAGGAGAAACCATATTGATATCTGCCAGAAGATCGGACAATTGACCCTGGTTTGGCTCACATACAGGTGTCTCCAGGGAGGTAGGTTGTTGTGCTAGCCGGGCTATACTCTTAACCTTATCTTCGGATATTCCCATATTGTTAGCAATTTCTGACACGGTAGGTCGCCGTCCCAATTCCTGTGCCAGTTGTCTTGAAACTCGAAGCCATTTACTAATCAAATCAGTTACATGTACAGGCAGACGTATAGTCCTTCCCTGATCTGCTATAGCTCTGGTAATAGCCTGTCTTATCCACCACGACGCATAAGTGCTAAACCTTGTCCCGCGCTCGTGATCAAACTTATCTACCGCCCTTATAAGCCCAAGATTACCTTCTTCAATCAGATCCAAAAGCGGTAAGCCCCTGCCCACATATTTCTTGGCTATGTTAACAACCAACCTGAGATTAGACACAATCATCTTTTTCCTGGCTTCCGCGTCCTTAAGTGCAACCTTCTGAGCGAGTTCATTTTCCTGCACAGGAGTGAGCAAAGGTATACTGCTGATTTCCTTTAAGTATAGATCAATCGGGTCGGAAGGGCTATTGAAATCATCTTGGTCGGGCTGGTCTGCATCCGAAATATCTTTATACAACTCATTTTCTTCATTCATAATATCGATAATATATGGTAAAGGCACGCCCAATGGATAGTTAATATCACCCAATGAGTCAGACAATATAAATATCAACGTCTGCTCCGAAAATAAAAATCCTCTGATAACTGTTTCAACAATTAAAATCTTACGTGAAAGTTGGGGAGGCCCTCTAATGGCTCTTCCATATCTACGTCAAGCTTAACCACGTATGATAGTCCGGGATTACCTCTTAAATAATTCACAAGCTTCTGAATATCTTCCTGGCCCCCCTGAGCCACCATCTCTACCCGTCCGTCGTGTAGATTACGCACATACCCTTTCAATTGCAATTTGGCTGCGTATTTATACACATTGTATCGGAAATTTACGCCTTGAACCCGGCCATGTGCGAATATATGCACTTGAAACATGATCAGTGACCAGTAACGAGTGATCAGTGACCAGTGATCAGTAACGAGTGATCAGTGATCGGTTATGGAATATTATGCGTCACCGATTACTCGTTACTTGTTACTCGTTACTTGTTACTCATTACTGATCACTGATCACTATATTATGGTCGGGGCGAGAGGATTTGAACCTCCGACCTCCTACTCCCGAAGCAGGCACGCTAACCGGACTGCGCTACGCCCCGACACATATCATTTACTAATCTCCGAGGATTATACAGCGGGAGATTAGCGTTCATTTTCCACAAGCTCTATTTTAACACGCGAGATTCTACGTTCATCCGACTCAACAATCGAGATTCGTAAATTTCCATGAGTAGAACCATTTTCGTTGCCGTTAGAAGATATCGCACCATCGTATATAAAACTGTCACCCGTCTGAGGTACACGTCCAAGATAGTTAACAATAAAACCACCCATGCTATCGGAATCATCCGATGGTAAATTGATTTCGAGTAGACCTTTAACCTTGTCTATAGGTATCTTGGCATCTACCTCATAGGCTCCACCTTCCAATTCCTTGATCAGTCGATCTTCCTCATCGTATTCGTCCTGAATCTCGCCCACTATCTCTTCTAACACGTCTTCTATAGTAACCAGACCAGCAGTACCACCGTATTCGTCCAACACGATGGCCATGTGGGTTCTCTCCAACTTAAATTCCTGAAGAAGATTATCAATCCTCTTAGTTTCAGGAACGAATAAAGGGGGGCGGAGCATATCTCTCAAACTCACCTCTTGTTTATGTTCATACCAACATCGCAGCAGATCTTTGACGTGCAAAACGCCCACTATATTATCGACGCTATCTTTATAAACTGGAATGCGGGAATGACCCTTCTCTACTACGGTAGCCAGCAAATCATTCAACTCTGTGGACATATCGAGATATACCATATCCGTTCTTGGAGTCATCACTTCGCGTGCCACGGTGCTTACCAAATCAAATATACCGTGGATCATCTCCCGTTCATCTTCCTCAAGTATATCCTCGCTTTCGCCGACAGCAGTAAGTGCTTCCAGATCCTTCTGAGACGTCAGCGTTTCTTCTTCTCTGTTAACTTTGCCACCGATTAACCTGACACCCAGGTAACTGATGATGGTTAGCAATTTAATTATTGGATATAAAACAACATAAAAAATCCGAAGGAAAAAAATTGCCTTGATAAACGATCTTTCCGTCCTGCCTTTAACGTAAGATTTTGGCACCATTTCGGTAAAGACTATCAGGAGCACTGCTGACACAATAGCAGCAATCCCTAAGTTGGCCGTTATGGATCCCGATTCTCTCAGTTTACTGACTAGTGAGATGGTCGCGATCACGAGGCCAACTGATAGACAGCCCTTAGCCACCATAATGGTACTTAGGAAGTTCCCCGGATTTTGAAGCAGATCAGTGATCGCTTCCGCACCGGAGCCGCCCTCCTCTACGGTATCTTTTACTTCCCCCCTCTTAATCTTGTTTAATAAAGCTTCTGCGGTGGAAAAAAGCACTGAAAAAACCAGTACCGCGCCTAAGCCAAGCGCCGTAAATGGTAAATCCAAAATATATCACTCTCCAGCGTCATATAGTCCATAGATACGAGAAGCAAGCCACGCGCTGTATACTACTGCTATACGGGTATGAAGACGATCCTAGTCAATATTGTTAGCGTCCACCACGAACCCATATTCGAGGCCGACGACAAAACCTAAGCTTTGATCACCCACCTCTCTATACCGTTCGCTGGTTATCTTGACGTGCTACCATTCCACCAGATTCGGTCAAATCGCAGCCCAGCGAACGAACAATCTCTTTTTGTTTCTGATCCATAACTAACGTATCACTATTTTCCTCATGCTCATATCCCAGCAAATGCAATACGCCATGAGATACCAGGAAACTGATTTCTGCCTTGAGGCTGTGACCATACATACTGGCCTGCTGTTCGGCTCTTAGAAGGGAGATTACAATATCACCCAGAATCTCCTGATTCAGTTCGCCATCAACGCCCTCTCGCATTGCAAAGGCAAGTACATCTGTGGAGCTATCCACTTTGCGGTATAGTTTATTTAACCTGTGGATCTCAACGTCATCGGTGAGCAATATGCTTACCTCGCAATCGCTGCTTTTTTCCATAAGGAGTGTTTTTTCAGCAGCTTTCTTGACGACGTTTTTTATCTCATCTCCGACCTGCATACCTGAGAGGACATCTATTTTCACCACGATTCCAATCCTTCTTTGCAAGCCCTAAAGTGCTTTGGGGTACTCTATCCGGGTATGATATATACCGGATAAAACTCTGACGAAAGCATCAGTAATCAGATTAATATCCTTAAGAGTCAGATCACATTCATCCAGTTGAAAATCCGTTATTTTACCTTCCACAATTTCCCTGGCAAAGCTAACCAGGCGGCTGTAAGTAGGATTATCCTGAAGTATCGGGTGCCGGGCTGATTCTACAGAATCAGCCATAAGGACAATTGCTGCCTCCTTCGTCTGTGGTTTAGGTCCGGTATACCGATAATCCTCAATTCTAACAGTATTATGCTTATCAGCTTCCATAGCTTTCTGATAGAAATGCCGGCCACCGATCAGGGTGGTACCGTGATGCTGTTCAATTATATCAGCAATCACCTGCGGAAGTCTATAGTCTTTTGCGATTTTGACACCGTCCTTTACATGAGCAGCAATCACCCGTGAACTCATACTGGGATTTAAAGTGTCATGCACGTTCTCCCCTTTTTGGTTTTCAATGAAATACTCCGGCTTGGTCATCTTACCTATGTCATGATAATATGACCCCACCCTGGCCAGGAGAGGATTCGCTCCTACTACCTCCGCTGCGGCCTCAGCTAGTTTAGCAACATCAATACTATGATAATAACTTCCGCTGGTCTTCTCCTTCAACTGGGTTAACAATGGTTGATTGAGGTCTGCAAGCTCCAGAAGCTCCATATCAGTAGTAGTTCTGGAAAGATATTCAAAGATTGGCAATAGCCCGGGAGCCAAAACAGCAACTACAATCCCATTTACTGCACCTAAAAGACAATTCGTTCCCAACTCAACAAAAGGTAAGTTTCCCAGCAACCCTAACCCCAGTATAGTAACAGAATTTACCCCGGAGACATAAGCACCCGCTATCATCAGATGTCTTCTATGACGTGCATGTGATGCGGATATGGCTCCTGCTATCCCGCTTGTAAGTATCACTAGAAAATACTCCAGCGAGCCTACCATATTGATTCCAGCCAGCATCGCGATGAAGATTCCGATTATACATGTAATAACTATAGCGAGTTGCACATTTGCAAGTATTGCTATTACTATAGAAGCCAGCGCAGCAGGTATAATAAACCCGGGGCGATCTATTTTCAGAGCGGGTCCCCAGATGAATACGAGATAACCCAGAGCGAGGATCAAAAGGATAGCAATATTCAATGCTATGATCTTTCTTGGCTCGGAGAATATAGATGGCTCGTATCTTTTCAGGTATACGACCAGAGCACAATATAAAATTGCTGCCAACAACGCAGCACCGGGTATAGCGCGCAAAATTGCCTGTTTTTGTGCTGAAGATATGGCTTCCAGTTTCCTTTTGACAGATTCTGTTACTGTCTCACCAATTCCTATTATCTTATCACCCTTAGTGAGCCTTTGACTGACCGATGGAAAATTACTCAACAGATCTTCCTGAAGTTTCCGGGTAAGGGTAGAATTATATACCAGGTTGGGACGCATCAGGTTCACACACATTTCCGCTACTACAGAACTGATAGGCTCTGGCTTTTCCTTCGCTATATTCCGCGCGGCATCAGTGGCTTCAAGCCAAAGCAGCAGATCATCCACAAGCACTATCTTTTCGACAATGGGATCCGACCTGGTATCAACCAGAGTTATGTGCACCATATCAGCAATTTGGGCAGTGGTTGGCTTCCGCCTGGTTTCTTTTTCCAGTTGCTGGCTGATCTGCTCCCACTTTGGCTTTACATAATCTATTCTGGATAATTCCTCTGCAAAACTATCGTCATCCCCACCGGCGACAACTCCCTTTGCCAGGATTTCATAAAGTACTCCTATAACTTCCTTCTCCATGGCGTCAATCTCCTGGTCAGAAGCCATCGCCAGTATAAGACCGACTTCATCCGAAGGGCCTATATAGAAAAAAAGCCGCTTCATTTCATCAACTTTTTCCGTACCAACCAGCATAGAATTAGCCCTTACCTGACGAACTACGTTAAACTCTTCTTTAACGTTTTCTAACCGCTGAAAATCGAGGTCAAATACAGGAGGTACCTCTGTTGAGGCCTTTTGCTTTTCCAGCTCCGTTGCCGCTTTATCATAATAAGTGGCATCAATCTGAGCAAAAACATCCCGCGGACTTTTTTCACCCAGCTTGAAATTGCCAGGGTTCAATAGCCTCCGCTGCTCTTCCATAGGAAAAGCTACCCAGATCACTGCTAACAAAAATACAATTCCAAGCAGCCACCAGTGCATCCTGGCGCGGGTGAAGAGAAAATCGGATATACTTTGACGCTTCTTTGAGCCCCTACTTTCTTTGTCCCCGGACCAGGGCATCCGCATGCTAACATCCCCTTTATCCACTTCCAAGCTGCAAATGTACCGGCAGTCAGCGTTCGATGCACTAGGATGGGGTGAAACACAAAAAAACTAATTTGCTAGTGCACTAGTACTCTGACACAGTGAATTTTGTTGATATGACGGGCGAGGGAACCTCGCCTCTACATTTTGGATTTTCGTGTAGAGGCGGGGTTTCCCCGCCGTTCGATATACCCTTAAAAATCTCTGTGTCAGAGTACTAGCTTGGGCCAACCAAAGATTTCTTATCAAAAGCTTCGTAGGCCTCTATTATTCTCTGCACAAGCTCATGCCTTACCACATCATCACCCGTCAGGTAAACAAATTTGATACCTTCAACATTGGCAAGTATGGTCTGGATTTCCAGCAGGCCAGAACCTCTCTCTGGCGGCAGATCGATCTGAGTTACGTCACCAGTCACCACAGCCCTGGAATCGAAGCCCAATCGAGTGAGGAACATCTTCATTTGCTCACTGGTAGAATTTTGAGCTTCATCAAGAACGACAAACGAGTTATTCAAAGTGCGGCCACGCATGTATGCCAGCAACACCACTTCAATCACACCTCTCTCCATATATATCTAAATTTTATCTACTGGCATCATATCATACAGGGCGTCATATAGCGGCCGAAGGTAAGGGTCAACTTTCGCAAGCATATCACCGGGCAGGAAGCCCAGCCTCTCACCTGCTTCCACTGCCGGCCGTGTCATTATGATTCTGCCGACGTCGCCGTTCTTAAGCGCTGAAACTGCCATAGCCATTGCCAGATAGGTCTTCCCGGTTCCAGCCGGCCCAATACTGAAAACAAGATCGTATTGTCTAATAGCTGCTATATATCGGCTCTGTCCTTGTGTCTTGGGCCTCACTATTCTATTGGAAAACACATGAACCGCTTCAGCGGCAAAATCACGCAGATCCAGGTCCTTCCCGCCTTTGATCATACGGATAGCATATTTGACATCATTGGGACTAATACTCTGTCCACCGCGCAGAATACCCAGCAATTCCTCGAAAAGCCCAGCGATGCTTTGCAACTCCTGCTTGTCACCAATGATCTCCAGATTGCAGCCTCTGGCTACAATCTTCGCATCAAAACTCTCCTCGATGAGTCTTAAATGTTTATCCTGCTGACCAAAAAGCTCCTGAGCCTCGAATGAATCCTTCAGGGCAATGCTAAATGAATTCTGATCTTCCAAATAAATGACAATCCTCAGTAAAAATAAAGAAAAACAAGGCAAAAAGCCGTAT
>Ga0257137_1000120_pt1 | contig 9652 bp, 8 predicted proteins | sample saktaT_19_FD_197254 | JGI IMG/M metagenome (GOLD analysis project Ga0257137, IMG submission 197254) | Metatranscriptome of saline water microbial communities from Sakinaw Lake, British Columbia, Canada - sak_2010_1_5_50m (Metagenome... | ecosystem: Environmental > Aquatic > Non-marine Saline and...
AAGGAAGGTTCGGTTCGAAGAATAATTGCTGTGTTTCAACCTCATTTATTTACCCGAACAAATATGTTTTATAAAAAATTTGCAGAAGCTCTTATGATGTCTGATGTGCTCATTGTCAATGATATTTATCCAGCTCGTGAAGAACCGATCAAAGGCGTGACTGGCAAACTTATTTCCGATGTAGCTCGTGAGCTTGGGCATAAAAAAGTATATTTCATCAAAAACAGAGAAGATATTCCTGCGGAACTTATGAAGATGACTAAAAGTGGAGATTTTGTAATAACTATGGGAGCTGGAAATATCTTTGAAGTATCTGAAAAATTTGTTCAACTATTAGAAAAGCAAAACGCAGCTCAATCCAAGAAAAAATAATGATAGAAAGAAAAGTTTAAATATGCCACAAGGACTCGAAGACACAAAGTTGCTTGATGTAGTAGTTGAAGTTGCATTCTTGGTGACTTTGTGCCTTGGTGGCAAATAAAAATAATGATAGAAAAATTTGAAATATTTATTGAAAAACACCACATGTCATGTGTGGCGAAAGAGGTTTCTTTAAAATTATTCACAACCATAAAATGCGGCGGAGAAGCTGATTATCTTGCAGAACCTGATAGTTATGATGAGCTTTCAAAAATATTCAAATTCATCTGCGAAAACAATATTCCTTATAAAATACTTGGGAACGGCTCAAATATTTTAGTGTCTGATAACGGATTCCGTGGGATCGTAATCTCTCTGAAAAATCTTCCTTACTTTATTGAACTCCATCAAGGAAAACTTTCTGTTGCAACACACATAGAACTGGCTCATCTTCAAAAAAAGTGTATCCTTGAAGGTCTGAGCGGACTGGAATTCTTGAGTGGCATTCCAGGAACTGTGGGTGGAATTATTGCAATGAACGCAGGGGCTTTTGGTCATGAAGTGGATGGTGTCCTGGATTCGATAAAAGCAGTTACCCATGAAGGAAAAATTGTAAGCATTCAAGCTGAGAATATAGATTTTTCATATAGAAAAACAAAACTACCTTTTGAGAATTATATTATCACAGAAGGAACTTTTAATGTTCATAAAAAGAACATGCTGGAAGTGAAAGAAATCTGTGATTCCTATATTTCACAAAGGAAATCGACTAATCTCCGATATGCCCCGACCTTTGGTTCGACATTCAAGAATGGCACAGATTATTATGCTGGTGAGCTTATTGAGAAATGCGGATTAAAGGGATATGCTATTGGTGATGCTCAAATTTCTAAAACTCATGCAAATTTCATCATAAATAATGGGAATGCTTCATCAAAAGACGTGTATCTTCTCATAAAAAAGATGAAAGATGAAGTGATGAAAAAATTTGGAACAAACCTCGAATTAGAAGTTAAACTGTGGGGAGATTTTTCTTATGCGAGAAAATAGAACGAGAATAAAAGAACCTGTTTTTAAGAAGGCACTCATCATGCTTGTGCTGTGTGTGAGTATTACCGGTGCAAGTGCATACTTGCTGAGATTCGGCGTGACAAGATGGAAATATCTCGAAATGAAGGATAGTGAAGTGGCTGGTACGATTCATATAAATCCTAATATTATTCATATTGCTCTTTCGGAATTCAAGGGAGAAAATATTTATCTTCTTGAAGATGAAATAGTTCAACAAAGATTACTGCAAGATCCGCGGGTAAAGCATGTGCGAATACTAAGAATTTTCCCGAGCACACTGAAGGTTGTTATTGAAGAACGGCTTCCTGTCGCGTTTCTTCAAACCACTCAAAACGAGCATTTTCTTATCGATAATCAGGGAGTTATGCTGGAAAAAATTGCTAATACAAATGAGTTGGATTTACCTGTCTTTTGTGAAATTGAAATAAATAATTTGACACTGGGACAGGAAGTATCAGATACAAACTTTCAGATACTCCTTGATGTGTATAGAATCTTGAAAATGAAATATCCTGATTTTCTCGCATGTGTGAAGGAGTTATATATTGATGATGGAGATGTTATCCTCTTAGAACATGAGAGAGGTGTTAGATTCATTATCGGTGATCGTTACTTTGATGGTCGTCTGGAAAAGCTTGTCTTTGCATACTGGAATTTTGGTGTGGCAAGTTATTCAGAGATCGATGTGCGATTTTCCGATCCAGTACATGAATTGGTGATATTAAGATAATGGCAAAACAACAGATAGTAACGGCTTTGGATATCGGCACAACGAAGATATGTTGTATCATTGCAGTTATTGATAAAAACAATCAGTTGAAGATTTCAGGCATTGGAGAAACAAAATCACAGGGACTTACACGGGGAATAATCAGAAATATTCGGGCTGCATCAGAATCCATTGACGGCGCAGTGCGTGCTGCTGAAAAAATGGCAGGACTTGATGCAGAGAATATCATTGTCGGTGTGGCGGGAGAAATGATCCGCAGTTTTGTTCGTCATGGCATCGCCAATATTATCAGCAAAAGCAAATATACTGAAGAAATCAACGAATACGAGGTAACTGAAACAGAGATCGAGAACGTGAAGAAGGATGCAATCAAAAATACACCTTTGACGAGCGACCACAAACTCATTCATGTTGAACCTCAGTATTTTATGATTGACAGCATCACAGGAATTATTGACCCGATCGGGATGACAGGGCACCGTCTTGAGGCAGATGTGCATTTTGTGACTGCCGACTTGAGCTATTTAAACAGTATTTACCGCAGTGTGCAGCTTTTGGGCTTGAATGTGAAAGATGTGGTGCTTCAGCCAATCGCTTCTGCAATGGCAGTTCTCAATGATGATGAAGTAGAGCTCGGGGCTGTACTCGTTGACATAGGCGGCGGTACGACCGATGTATCCATTTATTATAAAAATAGTCTCCGTTTTACTTGTATTATTCCTTTTGGAGGAGAGAACATCACCTCTGATCTGTCTGTGGGATTACGTACTCCAAATGCAGAAGCAGAAAAGATAAAGATAGATTTTGGATATGCTATTGCAGAAAATGTTGATGATGACTCAAAGATCGAGGTACCTGGAATTGGGGGCTATCCTTCAACCTTCCGCACAAAAAAGCTCATTGCGGAAATTATCAATCCAAGAATGCAGGAAATTGCCAACTTAGTTTATAATAATGTGGTAAAAAGCAAATATCTTGAGATGATCACTGCGGGGATCTCTATTTGTGGAGGAACTGCAAACCTGAAAAGTACGAACCAGCTTTTCTCGCAGGTATTTAATGAAATTCCCACAAAAACCGGTTATCCTTCATTCAAGGGAATCTATGGCGACACAGAAACTCTTTCCAATCCAAAATATGCAACTGCTGTAGGTTTGCTGTACTGGGGTGTGAAAAATTATAAGAACGAACCCCTTGCCCCGGGCAAAGGTTCGATCATAGACCGTCTTTTCAAACGAATAAAAAAATGGTTTGAAATACAAAGCTTTACGTAAATCATAATCCCTAACCAAGGTCAAATAGGGAGCATATATGCTAAAATTTAATCATTCAGCGAACAAAATTTCTAAGATCAAGATCATAGGCATCGGCGGAGCAGGAAACAATGCGGTCAATACTATGATCACAAATAATCTTGGCGGTGTCGATTATGTAGCTGTGAACACCGATCTGCAGGTTCTCAACGTTTCTGCTGCGGAAGATAAATTACAGATTGGCAAGACTCTTGTGAAAGGGTTCGGAGCAGGTGGAAAACCCGAAGTCGGGAAAATGTGTGCAGAAGAGAGCAAGGATGACATTAAAAAGACCCTTGTACATACTGACGTAGTATTTCTTACTGCCGGAATGGGCGGTGGAACCGGAACAGGCGCAGCTCCTATCTTTGCTAAGATCGCAAAGGAAATGGATATCCTCACTATCGCATTCGTAACTTATCCTTTCAGCTTTGAAGGGAAATACCGCAAAGAAAATGCAGAAAAAGGTATCGCAGAACTAAAGCAATGTGTGAACTCTCTTATTATTATCGATAATGATAAAGTCCTTCAAACATATGATGATATTGAATTGTACCAGGCGTTTGAAAAGTCCAATTTCGTTCTGTATAATGCTGCAAAAACCTTCACCGAGATCATCAATAAAGAAGGATATATGAATGTTGATCTTGCAGATGTGAAGACCGTACTTTCAGAAATGGGATATGCACTTATCGGATTTGGCTCTGCAACCGGTGAAGACCGCGCTGCCAAAGCCACCCATCAGGCGCTTGAAAACCCGCTGATACAGGATATTTCTCTGGAGGAATCCAAAGCAATCCTTGTGAATATAACCGTTGGCTTTGATTTTATCACAAAAGAGTATGAGGAAGTAACTAAGATCATCTATGAAAAAACAAACGAGAACACAAATATTATACATGGACTGGTTTTTGATAAAGATCTGAAGGATGTCATATCAGTAGCTATTATAGCCACAGGAATGCTTACCACAGACAGAAAAGAAATAGATATTTCTTTACCTGAATTGGAAAAGCAAACAGCTGAAGATAGGCAGAAAGAACTTGAAGTAATAATGGCAAGGATAAAGCAATCTGAGCTCCTTGCACCGAAAAATAACGAGTACTCTATGGATGAAATACGCAGACAATATATAAAGGATACATCGGAATAGAATGGATTATATAATAAGATTGATAATTTATTCGCTTGCAATACTCATCGTGAGCCGGCTCACAAAATTGATCGAGATCAAAAATTTTATCACAGCACTATTGTTTGCTTTTGTTCTTGGTATCGTCAATGTGCTTATAAGACCGATCTTTTTATTTATATCGCTACCTCTCATCGCACTGACCTTCGGGATATTCTTGATTTTTATCAATGGTTTGATGATCATGATCGCAGCAGCATTCTTCAAGAATGTTCAAACAAAGGGCTGCCTATCATCCGCAATTGCGAGTGTACTTATTTCGGTTGTGGTATTTCTTTTTGAAATGGTACTCTTTCCATGTCAAACGTAGATAACCTTTTAAGAGCGCTTCTTTACAGAAAAAAATACAATTGTCACACTATTCTCTCTTTACCAAGCCCTTTGCTTGGTAAAGCCAACCTTTTCAGAAGCGGGGGCTTCTTACGTTATTGCTTTACCAATTTAGGGACAGTTAAATGAACTGATTTCACGTCCTAAAGAATTGGTAAAGAGTGTAGCGGGGGAGAATTGGTAAAGAGTATGGAGTGTATGAATTGGTCAAGAGGAGGGGAATAAAGTAACGCAAGATTCCAATCTTGTGCATCTTACGTCCTCAACATCCGTCTTCATTTCATTGCGCCGTGACAGGTCGGCTGTTAAGTCAAGTCCGATCTTGCTTAACTTTTTCATTCGTGTGTTTTCGTGTTAACCCTGTTAAATCCCTCCGGGAAAATCGGAGATTTTATTTAACAGGGTAAATTCGTGGTTACATTTATTCCGGTTTATCCAATTTGGGATAGGATCATGAAACTTGACACATCATTCTACCCCTAAAGTTATGTCATCAAAAATTGAAACTTGAAAGGACTAAGCATATGAAGCGAAAAGTCGTTATTATGGGCGCTGCCGGCAGAGATTTTCATAATTTCAATGTTATCTATCGTGATAATCCTGACTATGAAATAGTTGCCTTCACCGCAACACAAATTCCTGATATTGATGGAAGAAAATATCCTGCAGAATTAGCAGGCAAACTCTACCCTGAAGGCATCCCAATAGTTGCTGAATCCGAGCTTGTGAATCTCATCAAAGAACATAACATTGACCTGGTTGTATTTGCTTACAGTGATGTAAATTACGAATATATTATGCATAAAGCTTCAATCGTGAATGCAGCAGGTGCCGATTTTGTGCTCCTGAGTGCAACTGATACAATGATCAAAACTACAAAACCTTTGATAACAGTCTGTGCCGTGCGAACAGGTTGCGGGAAAAGCCAGACCACCCGTGCAGTTGTTCGATTTCTTAAGGAAAAAGGTTTGAAAGTTGCTTCGATCCGTCACCCTATGCCTTACGGAGACCTGGTAAAGCAGAAAGTACAGCGATTTGCCGAGATCGAAGATCTGAAAAAGCATGAATGTACCATTGAGGAGATGGAGGAATACGAACCTCATATTGCGATGGGCAGCATCATTTATGCCGGTGTCGATTATGGAGCGATCCTTGAAGAAGCAGAAAAAGAAGCTGATGTCATCGTCTGGGACGGCGGAAATAATGATACTTCTTTCTATACTTCCGATAAAGTATTGAACATTGTGGTTGCCGATCCTCACCGTCCGGGTCATGAATTGTATTATTATCCGGGTGAAACAAATCTCCGTCTTGCTGATGTGGTTGTTATCAATAAGATCGATTCTGCAAATCCTGAAGATGTGCTTGAAGTTCGTGATAATATCCGTTCTGTGAATAGAAATGCGATCATTATTGATTGTGCATCACCAGTATTTGTTGATGATGCGAAAGCTATCGAGGGAGCTCGCGTACTCGTAGTAGAAGACGGTCCAACACTCACTCATGGTGGAATGAAATACGGCGCAGGCGTTGTTGCAGCAGAGCGTTGCGGTGCAGCAGAACTGGTCGATCCACGCCCCTGGGCTGTTGGTACAATTGAAGCTACTTATAAAAAATATCCTGAGATCGGAATTCTCCTTCCTGCCATGGGTTATGGCGAGCAGCAGATGAAAGATCTCGAGAAAACAATAAATGCAGTTGATTGTGATGTTGTCGTAATTGGAACTCCTATTGATTTACGAAGAATAATAACAATAAATAAACCTGCAGTACGAGTGTCTTATGAATTGCAGGAAATTGGACAACCTACACTTACAGAAGTGCTTGAAAATTTTGTTAAATAGTCTTATTTAGGAGGACGAGTGGCTTTGGAAAAAGACGCAAAACGTACAATAATCGAAGAGTTTGGTTTACACGAATCTGATACAGGATCACCTGAAGTACAGATTGCACTCCTCACTCAGAGAATTGCGAGTATTACAGACCATCTGAAAGTTCATAAAAAAGATCATCATACCCGACGCGGGCTTCTCATGCTTGTCGGGCAGAGACGAAGACTTTTGGATTATATCAAAAATAAAGATATTACTCGCTACAGAAAGTTAATTAAAGCTCTTAAAATTAGAAAGTAAGAGCAGATTGAGCAAAGAAAATTTGATTCCTTTGTTCAGACAGGAGCTACATGGATAGTAACATAATCAGAATGGAAACAGAATTTGCCGGCAGAAAGCTGATACTTGAGACTGGCAGAATGGCGAAACAAGCGAATGGCTCAGTACTAGTGCAATATGGAGGTACGGTTGTTCTTGTTACTGCCACAGCTTCCAAAGTAAAAAGAGAGGGAATTGATTTCTTCCCTTTGATGGTCGATTTTGTTGAAAAAATGTATGCTGCAGGTAAAATTCCCGGTGGTTTTTTCAAACGCGAGGCAAGACCCTCGACTACCGCAACACTTGCAGCAAGATTAATTGATAGATCCTTGCGACCTCTTTTCCCAGATGGTTTCAGAAATGATGTTCACGTTGTGATAACAGTGCTTTCCTATGATAAAAAGACCTTTCCCGAAATGTTGGGAATGATCGGTGCGTCTGCCGCATTAAGCATTTCAGATATCCCATTTCATGGACCTATTGCCGGCGTGAATGTTGGATTTATTGATAATGAATTTATGATCAATCCCACAGTTGAACAGCTTGAGTCATCCCGATTGGATCTCGCAGTTGCTGGGAAAGATAATGCGATCATGATGGTCGAAGCTGGTGCTAATGAAATTAGCGAAGAGCAGATGCTTGAAGCTCTCAACAAAGCTCATGAAAGCATTCGTGAGTTGATCGCTTTTGAAAAAGAGTTCATTGCAAAAGCTGCCAAACCAAAAGCTGAGTTTGAGATTGATGTTATTGATGAGAATCTCGTTCAGGAAGTAGAAAAAGCAGCTACTAAGAAAGTACAGAAAGCTTTAAATATTCCTGATAAACTGGAACGAAATGCACTTCTTGATACTATCAAGGATGAAATTATTGGATCTTTTGAGGAGAAATTATCCGAAGAGGAGTTTGAAGAGAAAAAAGGGCAGATCAAAGAAGCTTTTGACGGAACTTTAAAAAAACTGTTGAGAAAAAAGATCATCGAAACCAATACACGCGTTGACGGCAGAGGTTTGGACGACATACGTGATATTACATGTGAAATTGACATTCTTCCTTTTACTCACGGCTCAGCGCTTTTTACACGCGGTGAAACTCAGGCACTTGGAGTGGTAACTCTCGGTACAAGCTCTGATGAGAAGGTGATCGATGAACTCGGTGAAGAGTATAAAAAGAAATTCTATCTCCATTACAATTTCCCGCCATTCAGTGTGGGAGAAACCGGCTTTATGAGAGGACCCGGCAGAAGAGAGCTCGGACATGGAAATCTTGCAGAACGCTCATTATTACCGGTTATTCCCGAAAATGAAGAGAAATTTCCATACACTATCAGAATCGTATCAGAAATTCTGGAATCAAACGGTTCTTCATCAATGGCAACAGTGTGTAGCGGAACATTATCCCTGATGGCTGCCGGTGTGCCAATTTCAGGACCTGTTGCGGGTGTGGCAAACGGACTCATTCTTGAGGGTGATAAATTTACCGTGCTGACAGATATCATGGGTATGGAAGATCATTACGGCGATATGGATTTCAAGGTTGCAGGAACCGATAAAGGTATTACTGCGCTGCAGATGGATATCAAAGTGGAAGGAATTACTCACGAGATCATGTCCGTTGCCCTGGAAAAAGCTCATAAAGCTCGTTTCTTTATTCTTGGTAAAATAAAGGAAACTATACAGGAACCACGTCCTGATATTTCGCCGATAGCTCCTCATATTGAGATTATGAAGGTGAAAACGGACAGAATTGGCGATATTATCGGACCTCAGGGTAAAATGATCAAATCCATTATTGAAGAAACAGGTGTGGCTATTGATATTGATGATGACGGTACTGTTCGGATTGCTTCCCCTGATAGAGATTCGATTCAAAAAGCCCGGGAAAAAATTGCCAGCATCGTTGAAGAACCTGAAATCGGGAAAATATATAACGGTGTTGTAAAAAACGTACGTGATTTTGGTTGTTTTGTAGAATTTCTTCCTCGTAAGGAAGGTCTTGTTCATGTCTCTAATCTGGAAAACAAACGAACCGAGAATGTCTCTGATGTAGTAAGATTTGGCGATAAAGTAAAGGTCAAAGTCATTGGAATCGATCGTGATGGAAAAGTTCAATTAAGCATGAAAGATATCGAAGGAGCTGTTGAACATAAAGATCGACCAAGACGTCATAGTCCGAATAAAAAGAATTATTAAAATACAGTGAAAATTGCCTTAGTCGTAGGGGCTCGTCCTAATTTTATGAAGGTGGGTCCCGTATATTTTGAGCTAAAAAAGCATTCAAGATACACACCTTTACTTATACATACAGGGCAGCACTACGACAAGAACCTTTCAGAAATATTTTTTGAACAACTTGGATTTCCCAAACCTGATGTATATCTCGGTGTGGGCTCAGGAACTCACGGCGTGCAGACTGCAAAAATAATGATCGCTTTCGAACAGTTCCTTCTGCATGAAATGCCGGATCTCGTACTTGTGGCAGGAGATGTAAACTCCACTGTGGCTTGTGCCATTGATGCGGTCAAACTTCA
>Ga0257137_1000121_pt1 | contig 9579 bp, 9 predicted proteins | sample saktaT_19_FD_197254 | JGI IMG/M metagenome (GOLD analysis project Ga0257137, IMG submission 197254) | Metatranscriptome of saline water microbial communities from Sakinaw Lake, British Columbia, Canada - sak_2010_1_5_50m (Metagenome... | ecosystem: Environmental > Aquatic > Non-marine Saline and...
GCCGTGTATGGGAGCGTCATTAGCCATCACATACATATTCAGATGATGGCCAAACCTGGACTCCATATCGTTTCGCACAGACGTTTCCATAGGGACTCCAGGAGATCGCAACGCATCATGGACGAGGTCGAAATGAGTTGGAGCCTCGACGCTATGGACGAGAGGGTAATTGAAGCCCAGGCTTCGCCCAAATGAGGGCCCATGCTTGTTTGGAAGGGCATCCTCGCTGAGCCGAGCTCTCATCTCCTTGGGCCTCGAATCGAGACCTACTTCTGCGTTCGCCTTCATCTCTGAAACCCGATGAGATCCATTGCCTTCTCTCCTGCCCGCTCCGCCCCCATTATCTGGCGGGCCACCTGGACCCCTATATCCGAAGGACCGGCATTCGACTCCAATTGGAACGAGCGCTTCTCGAAACCCTCGTTCTCTGTAAGGAGAGAGGCGATGCCTCTTTGGGCAATCAGCCTTTCGAGCTCGCGCTCAACCGCCTCGACTACGCGGTAGCGATCGCTCGGCGGAAATCCCCTCAAGATCAGCTCCTCGATACAGACTTCAACCCTCATCTGCAAACCTCGTTGATATTCATTCGATTCCCCACAAAGGGAGGTCAAGAACCTGCTTGACCGCCGCTTGGTTGGGCAGACCACCTCTGACGCATGAGCTGCCAGAACCTCACGAGATCGCGCCGTCCTCTAACCATATGTTGGGCCAGGTGGATCTCTATCTGAGTCAAGGCCTCTCTTCTCTGAATCGCCCCCAATGAAGTCAACGCCTGGCCGTAGATGTTGGGATTCGATGCGAGCAGCGAGACTGCCGCATGGACTGGATGGTCGACAAGCGACACGATCGGCGCGACTGCAAGAAGGCTTCGAGCTACTCCAAACGATGTGACCAGGAACTGGATCCGCTCCAGGGTATCTCTGCAACAATCGGGAAACCCGCCTGCGCTCTCCATCTGAATGGCCACCTGGCTCTCCTGCTGAAGCACATGGGTCAGCTCGTGCACAAGCAGCCTCCTCCTCGTAGCGGCCCCCCTCCTCTGAGCGGGTAGATGATACCTTTGATATGGATAGAGGATCCATCCCTCGCCCGCAGAGAAACGTCGGATCTAGATTGATGCGTTCCTTGAAATCGATTGACCCCCTTCTTTCGAAATTGTAGGATGCTCATGATGGACACCTATCGTCATTGGGAATGGCTCTTCCCCTCACCTTCCAACCTCTGTGAGCGGCCGCTCGAGCTTTGCGTACTCCATTCGAGCCGATCTCATGATCTGATCCATCTCAACAGGCACCCCTTCCTCCGCCGCGAGGAAGGCGGCGTTGAGGGCGATGTTCCTGATATGGCCTCCGGAGAGGTTCAGCCGGGCAAGCGTCGCATAATCGATCTCGCCGATGGGGGTTTCTTTCGGATATATGCTCCTCCATATCCTCTCCCTCTGGGATGCGTCGGGAAACGGGAACTGGACGATGAAGCGGATCCTTCTTAGGAAGGCCGGGTCGAGGGCAGCCTTCATATTGGTCGTGAGGATCGCAAGCCCCCTGTAGGCCTCCATCCTCTGGAGGAGGAAGCTGATCTCGATGTTTGCATAGCGGTCGTGGCTGTCTTTTACCTCGCTCCTCCGGCCGAAGAGGGCGTCTGCCTCGTCGAACAGGAGGATTGCGCCTCCGCCCTCGGCCGCATCGAATACCCGGTTCAGGTTCTTCTCGGTCTCTCCTATGTACTTGCTAACAACTGCCGAGAGGTCTATCCGAAACAGGTCGAGGCCAAGCTCTCCTGCAAGAACCTCGGCTGCCATCGTCTTTCCCGTGCCGCTGGCTCCAGAGAAGAGAGCGCTTATCCCTAGCCCCCTCGATCCCTTCGAGGCAAACCCCCATCCGTGGTAGACTAGCGACCTCTGCCTCATCTGTATCGCGATGAGGGAGAGGATCTCCTTTGGCTGAGGAGGTAGGACGAGGTCGTCCCAGGAAGCGGAGGGCTCGATCCTTTGAGAGAGGCTCTCTAGCTCCGGCCGGCCCTGGGCGCGGCAGGCCTCGAAGAGCGAACCCCCCCCGGCCTCGGCACAGGCCTTCTGAATCGCGCCGGATCCGAGGTCGAAGCGCGATGCAAGGCCTCCTGCCGTTGCCTCATCGCCTCTGAGGAGATCTTTCCAGAGCGCGACCTGCTCGGAGTAGGTTGGCCTTCTCACCTGGAGCGATATGCAATCCCCCGCAGGGATCCTTCTTGGGCTCGATATCATGAGGGGATAGCCCGCCTTTTCGGCAAAGCGAATCGCAGCATCCGCCCTCTGATCGTCGACGATATCGATGAGGAGGATCCGGCCAGAGAGCGCATACTCCCTCGTCCAGAGGCGGTGGAACTCGTCCTGCTCGTTTATCCTCTCGGGAATAGCGCTCGAATGGATGCTGTACAAGGGCGCGCCCTGCATGATGCACGCATCCGTTGCTACTGCCATGCGGTCTTTCCCATCCCCTCCCCACAAGAGAACAGGCAGGATCTCGCCTCCATTCGACCAGAGATCAGCGATCTTCTCCGATATCCGAGACTGCGTTTCGACCAGAGGGCGCACAGGAGGGACCAGGGAGACTGACGGTGCGAGCCTCTCGTCGATGTGGTCGAGGCCGGCTATGTAGTGGAGAATCCGCTCGTCTATCCTCAAGGGAGAACGCGTAAGGGACGCTCCAGGCCCAACCTCGATCATCCGCCATCGACGAAGCGGCGACTCCGGAGAGAGCGCGCTCCAGTGGGCGCTAGGAAGGACGGCGAGAGCCAGGCTGAACGTTGGGTAAGTGCGGGAGGGATCATTCTGTGCTGCAGCACAGAGGCCTACGAACGACGAGTCAAGCTCGACTGATGCGCACAGCAGCAAGATCCCTTCTTCGAAGGACGAGAGATGGAACGTCTGCGAGACGATCCCCAGCCGGTCCATGGGCGAGCCAGACGCCCCCGCTACCGCATCCGCGGAGTCGATGTGGCTTTGAAGCACCCCTTTTAGCCATGCCAGCCGGTCGAGAATCTGCCTCTGGTTCTCCTCATGCTGGAAGAGCTCCGCCTCCATCACGGAACCACCACGGTTGGGCCGGTGAACATGTTGAACGTCGGGCTTTCGGGATCGTCGTCCCTTTGAAGGGAGCTCTCCGCCCCGTCCACCCTTAGCCTGACTAGATACGTTCCAGCCAAAAGGTGAGGGGCTTGAAACTCCAGGGAATCGACCGCCTCGTTGCGAGGATCTGCCTCAAGCACAGCTGCCGGAAGGCCTCCGGGGACCGTGAGGTTTAGAAGGAGCGCAGCCTTCTGGCGAGGATCGATATCGGGGCTCGCCTGGACTTCGATACAGGGATGTTCCCCTACGATGAATTCGATCCTCTGGATAGACGGCCGGAGCACGAAGGCGGCGAGGTTCGACCTGTTGACCTCGTGGGGCTCAGGCGTTCCAAAGTCCATTCTGTGCACCACCTGGACGGAGTTCAACCCTGCCCAAAGGACCGAAGGCAGGCCGACGATCAGCCTCCTGGAAGTGGACGACGAATCGATCGCCCCCTCCTTCCCGCTCACGAGGACGACCGTATCCTCGCCGAGGAGATGCTCTCCAGAAATCTCGATCTCCGTCGATTGGATCTCGGCGATGCTCGGCCGGACAGCGGCGATTCTAGGCCGGCCCGAGGGAATCGAGACCGCCCGCCGCTCGACTACCGGGAGGGAGACCTGGGGCACGGCCTTTCCCTCTATCAGGACGATCGTTGCTGTGTAGGCGAGGGAGAGGGCGTACTTTGCCTGATAGAAAGAGCTCCAAAGCTTGGAGAGCTCGTCCAGGGAGAGGTTTTCAGGCGTGAACTTGACCATCTCAACCTGCCCTGCCAGGTCGGATTCGCTCAAGAAGGAGTAGGCCTCTTCGTCCTCGATCGTATCCTGTATCGCCCGGCGGGAGAGGACAGGATTGCCCTGCATTGCGGAAACGGCGCTTCCTAAAAGCCTCTGGGGCTCGAGCTTTCCTTCCGCACCGTGGAAGGAGAGCAGGTAATGCAGGTCCAGTGCCACGAGGGATCGGTTGACCGGGCGTCCGTCCGAGCTCCGGAGTGGCAGGTTCGCATTGGAGAGGCCAGCGTTTGGGGTTATCCGATATAGGAAGACGTTGATTCCGGCTGCGGTCTCGGCGCCGTCCGGACGCCCGGGCGCAACGTTGAACTCGACGCCCTCGACGTCCTCGGCAACATAGGACCGAAGCATCCTGCACAGAGCGGCAGTGACAGTAGCAACCGCAAGGAAGTTGCTCATATCTCCCCCTTCCTCCTTTGATCCAGATACTCCTGAAGCGAGAATATCTTCGGCTGCCTCTTCTCCTTCGGAGCGGCCGCAGCAGGGGCGACGGCTGTAACCTCGACCCTCCCGATCCTGACCACGATATCCGGCCCCTCCTCCAAGCGATTGGAGACTGGAGAGCCTATTCTTCGCAGGGTTGACCTGCTCTGGGTGAGGTTCATCCTCTCGATACCGCCTTTCGCAATAGATGGCTGTCTGGATGACCGGTCGATGACATCTCCAGCCTCACTGGATCTTGGCCGGCCAGGCTTGGGCCCGGTTATGAGCTGGCCCCCATACTGCTCGACAAGGCCGCGCCATTCATTCCCTCCGCCGGTATATTCAGCGGCTTCTATTGCCTGATGTGACTCCCTCTCCCTGGGCGATGCAATAGGATTATCGAATGCGGCATCGCGGCCAAGATCCTGCGGTCCGGGGAGATGCACTGGCCTCAAATCGCCACCTTCTGTAACCGGCCTCTCAAAGGAACGAATCTCGATCGATGCACGATGCGGCCGGGGTTCGCCCCTCTCCGGGTCGATTTCAGGCTCTCCAGATCGATCAATTGGATCCTTCGGTCGATCCGGTGCCTTCGCCGGAGAGACGGCCGCCGGAAGATGGGCTTCGGGAAGATGGGCTTCGTCGACTGCGAGAGCCTCCGCCCCATCAGCCGAAATTGCGGCTCTCAAATCCTCGCGGACGGAGGCCCGGCTGACGGCAGGCCGTTTCGGCGCAGTGATCCGCTCTGCCGTTGCCTCGTCCCAACCGGCGACCGCGTCCCCCAACGAGCCCGTCTCCTCGGCGGAAGGGAGAGCATCGTGAATGAGGGCTGGCGCTCGTCCTCTTCCGGCCGGCTTTCGCCTGTCACCGCCCGCCCGCCGGCCTCTCTCGATCTGAATTCCGGGCGCAAAGGATTCCATTGCGCTCTGCTCGTCTCCGAGCCTTGGGATCTCTGCCCCGCGCTCGATATCGCGGCCTGGAGCGAAGATCGTGGATACTACCGGCTCAATCCCCCACTCAAGTCCGATCGCCCGCGCGGCAAGCCGCTCGAGAAAGTCGCTCATATGACCACCATATCGAGGTATGACCTGCGCCTTGCAGCGCTCATGGAGAGGATATCCCCCTCGCTCCAGCCGTATGCCCAGGCGAGTGCATGCACCTCCAAGAGAAGCCTCTTTGCCTCGGCCTGGAGCTCCTTCCAGAAGAAGGCGGATATGTCGAAGATACTCGTCCAGGCGTGGCTACAATCTGGACAAATCATCTCGATGAGGACGTCGGCCTGAGGATCGCACTCGGCCATCCTTGCCGCAAGGTGGCCTATCTCCTCATCATTGAGATCGGGTGGAGAGCAAGGCTTTCCAAAACGCATAACGCCCAACAAGCAGCGCTCGAGCAGTAGGCGCTTCGCTTTGGCGATATCGGGAGCGCGAGATGCTGCGGCCAAATCATTGCTGTCTGGAAGGCGAAAGCTCACCTCCAGGCCCTCTTCTCTCATGATCGTCTCAGCAGTCGAAGTTTCCGACCTGATATCCTTCGTAGAGAGCGCAAGCTCCAGACCCCTTCCGCATTCGGGACATTTCCCGAAGAGGCGCATCCTGTGGCCGAGCGTCAGCTCTCGAAGCGTCAGCAGAAGGCGATCTCTCTGGCCTATGGCTAGCCCTGCAAGATCGTCCATATCCATCTCGGGGCAGGCGGCGGCAAGCATAGTCAAGGCCCGGTCGAGGGGATGCTCGAGCGTCCCCCTCTCCCAGACCGTGAGCATATCCGCAGCGGTGAGAGGGTGCATATGCTTGGGATCAGTCGAACGTTGGCTCCTTTGGCTCCTCCAGCCCTTCGCGCTCCCAGCCCTCGTTCTCCAGCTTTATATGCTGGATGGCGACTGCGTTTGCGTTTGCGTCCAGATCTGGGAGTGCCTGGTACTCCGAGACCCAGCATCGGTATACCTTGTAACGGATCACCACCTGGCCTGCCTCGTTGAGCATCTCAATTATCACGTTCTTTCGAAAGTCTGCGAGGGAGACCTCGCTTCCAAGCCCTTCACCGAAGTTCCAGACCTTGTTTGCCCAACTCTCGAAGTCCAGGTCGTGGGTAACGCCCCTCTCGAGGGTTATTGGCTCGTACTCGGTCCGTCCGGGGGACTTCCTGCTCGTGCTGGGATCTCCTCCCTCCCTGTGCTTCACAACCTCGGTCGTCCTCTTCAGGCCGGATACCTTGCTCACGCCTGCAACTGGATCGGTCTGTCCCTCGAGCTTCACCAGGAACTTGAAGTTCTTGTAAGGATCGAATCGGGTGGGATTTGCCTTGAACTGAACCATTTTCTTCCCCCTCCTATGTCTGGATCTGACCTGCCATCTGCTGGATCTTGATCACCACGAACTCCGCAGGCTTCAGGGGAGCAAAGCCCACGAGGATATTTACTATGCCGAGATCGATATCGTTCTGGGTGGTCGTGTCCTTGTCGCACTTGACGAAGTACGCATCCTTTGGAGAGCTTCCCTGGAACGCCCCCTGGCGGAAGAGGTTGTGCATGAAAGCGCCTATGTTCAGGCGGATCTGGGACCAGAGCGGCTCGTCGTTCGGCTCGAAGACGACCCATTGCGTCCCTCGAAAGAGGCTCTCCTCGATGTAGAGAGCAAGCCGCCTTATTGGCACGTACTTCCACTCCGAGGCCATCTGGTCGTCGCCAACAAGGGTGCGCGCTCCCCAGGAGACAGGCCCGTAGACGGGGAACACTCGCAGGCAGTTGACGCCGCGGGGGTTCAAAACGCCGTTTTCCAGATCGATGAGCGCGTACTGCACCCCTTGCACGCCTGCAAGCCTCGCATCGGTTCCCGCAGGCGCCTTCCAGATCCCGCGACTGCTGTCGGTCCTCGCAAATACGCCGGCCATCGTCCCGCTCGGGGGCGCTGTTCGAAGCTTTCCGTCATTTAGAGGATCTGGGATCTCTATCCATGGATAGTAGACTGCAGCGTACTCGCTCTTCGGAAGAGCCGGGCTCTTTACGAGCTTCTCCATCGCGTCTGGCAAAAGCCCCTCCGGAGGATCTACTATGAGGAAGGACCGGCGCTCCTTGCAGTAGGCGGCGGCATCAGCAAGGATGCCAGGCTCTGAGATTCCTGGAAGGCAGAGCAGGTTGAATATGTCGACGGAATCGAGCGCATAGATCCCCTTTCGATCCGTTCGGCTGTCTATGAAGATCTTGTAGACGCTTCCCTTGGCAGGATCAAAGTCGCTCTCCGCACCTCCTGTCAGCATGACGTCTTGAGGCCTTTCAGAGACCGTTCCAGAGAGGAGCGAGAGGTCAGCTGCTATGCTCTTCGACTCAGCCTTGAAGACCGCAACCGACGATCCGCCCCCCTTCGTCCCCGAGATGAGCATAAGCTTGTTTCCGTCAACCTCCCGGCATTCGAAGCCCTTGTAGGCGGGAATCGCCGGATTGAGATCCCTGACTGCCTTCTCCAGCCTCGCAGCGAGGCTTTGGAGCATGGCCTCGAGGTCCACCCCAGAGACTGCGGTCTCTCCAAGGGTGATCTCGTCTGGGCCAAGCCCGTCGAGGCTGATTAAAAGCCCGTTCTTCTCCGTCGATGGAAGGCCTGCGAGGGTGGTGATCTCCGCGCTCTCAAGCGACCCCGATAGAGGGACCTCTGCCGGGCGAAGGACCGCTGCCGCATCTATCTCCTCTCCGCCGTTCTGGTATCCGAGGAAGAGGCCGGCCGAGAGGTCGTTTCTCTCTCCGGGAAGTACTCTCACTGTGGAGCTCTCCTTGCCCTCGCCGGAGGTCATGACGAGGGAGGTATCTTCAACTGAGACTGTGAATCCATCGAGCGCGGGATCTCCCCCTGATTGCGCGGTGACCTTGGTCTCTATTGCCGCGGCCAGGCTCGCAAGCCTAGCTGCCGCGGTATCGCCGCCGAGATCTGCCTCGCTTATCTGGACTGTGACGGGAGACGAGCCGTTTACCGATACGCGGAACTGGTTTCTATTGGGCTTGACGATCTCTGCCACATCCAGCAGGGCTCCATCCTTCGTCAATGGGGCGCTCTTGCTGGTTCCCTTTCCAGCCACATCCACATCGAACCTCTTCAATGTAACGAGCCTTGAGGTATCTTTCACCAGTCTATCGACGCATCTCGCATCCTTCCTGTTCATGGAGAGATTCAGGAAGCTCTCGGTAACCGACGCCTCCCGCGGCTGGTCCGGATGGCGGATAAAGGTGAGGTTGAAGTTGCTTGCCGAATTTGGCACATCGTGATCGGCCTTTACCTCGATCGAGTTTCCGAACGATCCCTCGTCGATGGCAGCGATCTCGAGCACGTCCGTTCCTTCGGCATTCTTCAGGACATGCCCTGCTGAGGAGACGTCCTTTGCAACCCTCACTATCCAAGCCTCGCTTCCGCCGTTTAGGAAGAACTGCCGAACGGCATAGCTCATCTCAGATTTCTCGGCAAGCCCGCCATAGCGGCGCTCGAAATCGCTGTAGCTGAGTATCCGCACCGCTTTGTTGACAGGCCCCCTCTTTGCAGCCCCAACGAAGGCCGTAATCGAAGTGCTAACGCCTGTTATGGTGCGAACTCCGCTTGCTATCTCCTCGATATAAACCCCTGGGTAGGTTAGCGAGACCGGCATCTACCCTCCACCTCCATGAATCCCTTTTTGATCGATCCCCTCCAATCGACCATATCCTCTATTCATATCCTTATTCTTCATACACTTGTCCTCCAGTAAGGCCGGCCTGGACGGCCAAAAGGCGGCGATCAGGGGACCGGCCTAAGATGTTATCAGAAAAGCGGCCTGATGGGCGAATTGAAGGGGGAGGATCTCGAACCGATCCTCACACAACCTCCGCCACACCTTAGGGAGGCATCCCCGACTTGATCCTCCTCGATGCCTCCAGAATGATCTCGATATCGGTAAGCCGGCCTTTAGACTTGAGCCGATCGACCTCGAGAAGGAAACATCCCGTCTTCTCCTCGGTCAGCCGTCTCCTACATGCGTACTTCATAGCGATCCCCTTCAGCTCCTTTCTAGAGGAGTACCTCTTGGGGCAGATGCCGTCCACGAAGTCGAATATGAGACCGCATTTGATGTGGCCGATCGTTGGCGTGGACGGGTTGCTGGAAGTTTTTATATAATCTCTGAACGTATTTTCCCCTACGAAGTCACCACATTCGCATAATATCATTCTCTTAATGAGATCGGCCCCCAGATCGAGATATAAACCGCAAGCTATTATCGAGGAGTATCATCGCTTAACTGCTCGCCCCTGCCGTTCGATTTCCC
>Ga0257137_1000126_pt1 | contig 9464 bp, 15 predicted proteins | sample saktaT_19_FD_197254 | JGI IMG/M metagenome (GOLD analysis project Ga0257137, IMG submission 197254) | Metatranscriptome of saline water microbial communities from Sakinaw Lake, British Columbia, Canada - sak_2010_1_5_50m (Metagenome... | ecosystem: Environmental > Aquatic > Non-marine Saline and...
CCGGCCAGGGCCCGGTAAACCTGACAGAAAGCCCGTATTCCTTCTCAATGGTTTCCAGCACGTCGCCAAGCTTACGGTAATCCTCATCAGACACAAGACACGAGCAGTTCATCAGCATTTTCTCCTCTTTTTCCACGCTCTTTTTTATTTTCTCAATTTTTACATCATCACATGCATCTTTGATCTTTTTATAGCAGTCATGGACAAGAGACGCGGCCTCAGATTCCATGCCGGTCTTTAGTTCCTGCTCAATCTTTTGCCTGACCATGTATTCCATGCCCGGGCCACGGTGTTTCATCTCTTCCTGCAGGTTCTTTATCGCCGGGTTCCTGGACGCAACTCTCTCTCCCATCACCGACGGGCTGTAAAATATCTGGACGCCATATTCTTTTTTTCCGGAAATTTTGGTGATCGTGCTCTCCAGCCGCTCATATTCTTCAGCCATCCAGTGGAGCAACATCTCCTCTGCAGTCTTGTTCCCGTCGGGTTTTATGATGGTATCAAAAGAGAAGGGCATCACGGTCCCGCAGTCTCCGGAGACGCGTTCGATGATCTTCTCGTGGGCAAGGACCCAGTCTTTTACGACCTCTTTATCCGTGCTTTCGTACGGTCGTGCCGGGCAGTCATGGACGATTGCCATGAGGTCTTTGTATTGGATTGACCAGACGTCCTGCCCGTCAATACCCGAGGACCTATAGTGTACCGGGGTAGTGCCGGGGGCAATTCCATACAGGTACAGTCCCGTTGCACCAGGACCTTCTGCGGGGGGACTTCCCGGTGACACCCCCTGGCCAGCGGACGGGATCGTATCCCCGAGGGGGATTTCAGCAATCCTGCCAGGTGTCAGTGGACCGGGGGGCCGGGAGGAGGATTTGAGTGCCGGGTCAGGGATTTTTGCGGTTGCATCCGCAATGGTTGTGGATACCGCTGTCCGGAGTGCAGGAAGACCTTCCTTGTTAACAAGGTCACTCATAATTGAACGGGTCTCGTTTGTGATCAAATCGATCTCCTCGTCCAGGATCTCCTGCAGCACTTTTTTTAATTTCTCCCTCTGCTTCTTGTTCATAACTCCTCCTTCATGCACCAAGTCTAACTGCACGGGACCTGCTGATCTGTCCAGCGTTCAGGATTGCCTATCCTATCCACCACATCATTGACGACATCATCCAGCTCTTCCCGGATCTCCTTAACTGTTTCCGTGATGCCCTGCTCCTCCTTGATCTCCCCGATGGCGATTTTTAAGTCAAGAAGGGCACTGCCGAGCCGTTCAATCTCATCGTCGGTGAGCAGCCCGGAGTCCATCCTGCGCACTGCCTGGATCCTGAGCGTATCCTCAATAATTTCCACGAGTGCAAGGACGAGCCCCAACACTCCCTGTTTTAAATTTTTTTCATCGATCTCGATCATTTACGTCTTCTCCAGGGTCAGTTCCAGGACCCCGTTCTGGAACCGCTGTTTTTTAAGCCTGGCTTCGCAGGGTAATGAGACCTCTTTTTGATATGTTCTTCTTTTATCTGAAGCGGAAATGACAAGGGTGGATCCCTGCAGGTCAAGGGCGATCTTTTCCTCGTCAATCCCGGGCATTTCGGCGATTACCCTGATGGTATTTCCTTCATCAAAGAGATCAACGACCGGTTCAAATATCTTCTTCTCCGGTCTTTCCGGCTTTTTAGGGTTCTGTCGTGTCGGTTTGTATCCTGTCTCCTTGCGCTCTGGCGCAAGAGTACGCACCCTGACCCCGTACCGGATCTTTGGTTCCGGAGAATATCCCTCTTCAAGCCGCTTTTTGATCTCTGCATCCTTCTCCTTTATTTTGTGGTTCAGTTCAGGAGAATTTTTTCGCAATCTCTTCACGAGTTTTCCCATACCGGGGAGAACGTCGTCAACAACACCTTCAACAATACTTTCATCATCTTCATTTTTGTCGTCTTTCATGTACTTTGCCCCCTTTATTTACCCGGATTTCAAGAATACCATGCTTGCAGGTGGCCGATGCCCGCATGCTGCGCGGGAGATCAGACCCGGCCAGTTCCATCGTAACAATAACTGCATCATCTTCCTCTGTCACTTCAACCTGCCCGGTCTCTTTTAAAAAACCGTCATTCAGCCACCATGAAAATAAAATTCTTTCCCCGGTCAGGGGATCGATCCCCGACTCCATGAATGTTACAAGGGGTACGCCAAACTGGTTCACTGACTCCGGGATAATGACCTCCTTTAACCGGTATAATACCTCAAAATGCGAGGAGTTGGTCGCAGCGCTCATCTCATCAAGGGTGGCATACCCGTTTTCACCGAGATACATGAGGATTGACCTGCTCTTCTCGTCAAGTCCTTTGAAAAAATCCGTGGTTCCGGTGTGATTTTTTAAAAGCATCCCAAGAATTCTCCCGCACTCCCTGTACCTCTGCTCAATAATTGCCCTTACTTCCGGGTCGTCGCAATGCCGGATGAGGAGACGGGAAAATCTGTCCGGCCCCCCTCCAGGTACTCCGCCTTCTGCCGTAGCCACCCCAAAATCCTCCTGGCCGTATTTCCTGCCAATCAGGTCGATTATTTCAGCCTGTGCATCGAGCAGGAACGGCACGAGGGCATCCGGAGTGATCTCATCCTGATACATCATTCATCCCCCTGCAGGCGCAGTTTGAGGTAGAGCGCTTTTTTGTTCCCGACTTTTGCCACACCGATCCGGGTCGTTTCTGTCCGTAGGCCCGGGAGCGGGACCCTGACAGGATTGATCTCTTCGGTCTTTTCCGGGACGGTTACCCGGATATTTACATCCCTGATGGCATCAAGGACATTTTTTGTGTGTTTCCTGCTCATGATAACACCCATCATCCTGCCACACCGGCATGACTGCCGAGAGACTCTGCATACTGCCGGATTGCGTCCTGTCCTTTCATCTCAAACGGGAACAGCGGCATCTCGATGACCTGCAGGGCGCTTCCAAACCGTTTGTGGATCGCTTCAAGATAGTACACCTGCATCTTCCTTCGTGACCTGCAGAACGGACAGGTATTATCCGGGACGATGCCATTGACGATCATGCGGTGCATGGGAATGCCCAGCTCATCCAGCACCTTTTTGAACCGTTCGGTCTGGTGGAGCGCGAGCGCTTCGGGAATGATCACCGGAATGAACTCGGTTCTTGTGGGGTCTGTCAGTATTTTTTTTGTAAGAAGCGCGGTTTCTTTCAGTCCCGTAAGAGTCTTTACAATGGTGTCTTTTGTTGTATCCCGGTCAAACAACGACCTGATTGCAGTAAGCACCCCCTCAATTCTCCCGTGGACGGTTAAGAGCCCTGTTGCATATTCCTGCATGACCCCGGGGAGGGAAAGGAGCCGGAGTGTATGCCCGGTTGGTGCAGTATCCCAGACAATGAAATCATAATCTTTTCCCAGGTAGACCAGCACCTCCTCCAGTGCAAAGAGTTCATCAAATCCGGGCACGACCTCGTTGGGGATCTCATCAAGGATCGTGTCATCGATCGGGACGATGGTTGCAAGGGTGTCAACAATCACCCCGCCGTACAGTTTTTTGTATTTTGCGACTGCAGATTTTGCATCGATCTCAAGTGCGTAGAGGCCGTGCACTTTTTTGATTGTTCCCCCGATGGGAGTCTCAAAAATATCGGAGAGTGACGGGGCCGGGTCACTGGAGACGACCAGTACTTTTTTCCCGGATCCAGTGAGGAGGACCGCCATTGCCACCGCTGCCGTTGTCTTTCCCACACCCCCTTTCCCGCCAAGCAGGATGAGCCGGGTTTTGCTTTCCAGCCCTGCACGCAGGGGTGCTGAAAGGGGACGCCCCGATTGTTCCGGTTTTTTTTGTCCTGGCTTTTTTTTCATTCGCACGATAACCTTCACCACCCACATTCAAGGGAATGCCCCTGATTTCCTGATTTTGCGCTTTTTATCAGGGGACTCTCTTTGTTCTCCCGTCAAAGTCAGCAGGCATTTTTAATTCTCCCCCATCATATCCTCGCGAAGGGGACGACCGGTGCCGTCCGTTCCGGAGACTGGTCATTGTTACTCCTGCAAAGGGAGTACTCCTTTTTTACAAGCAGGAGGTTGTGGCGGCCCATCTCCTTTTGTATCACCCTGACAAATTCCTCCGGGTCCCGGAGCTGGAGGGAAATCACCGTCCCGTTATGGTGCAGGAGATGGATGTACTGTGTTGCTTTTCCTGCCGCAGTTTCAGCGTCCTCAATGGCATACGCCGCAAGATCCTCAAATTCAGACTCAGACAGGATCTCTAACGGCTCTCTCCGGTTAACCACCACGCGGGTATCCGTTACGTACAGTGTCCCGGGCCTCCACGCCCTGATGGTCCCGGAGTTTTTCCGGCATGAACTGAACGAGCGGTAGACCGGGGTCTGCCCCTGCAAGAACCGCGTGGCTTCCAGTACCTTGTGCCGTTCTTCTTCTGATGCGATGGCACGCTGGGCCTGGTCCCAGTCTTTCCACATCCCGTATGCGACCATCGTATCAACGCTCGCAAGGATCGCCCGCAGGTTGAGGCCGATGAGGGGAATACCGGACACGGTGATGATGACATCCGCGTTCAGGACCAGCCCCTTGTGCAGCACCCGGTCCAGGAGATCGACAAGTCCAACCTCGCTTTCCCGGGTTGCCAGCATTGCCCCTCCTTACCGGTAATTTTTTATCTGTTTGAATCCGGGCCTCGCTTTCAATACTTTCGCGCTCTCCCAGCCGCACCATGGACAACTTTCATTGAAAAGTTCATCTACGGGGACCCGTTTCCCGCACTGGGGGCAGTTCTCCTTCTCTATTTTTGCCTGTTCCCAGGCTGCCGTATTCAAATTCGTTCCCGACGGGAATTCCAGCCCGTATTTTGCGGCAGTCTCAAAGGATGCAAGGGCAGCCCGTATCTTGATGCCGAGGAGTTCAACACCCGCAACCGAGACGCAGATATCTGCATTGATCACGAGCCCTTTATCAAGGATCCGTTCAACGACATCGATAAGGGTCGTCGATTCATCTCTCATTGCCTGCAAAGCCATTATTTCACCGTGACCCTGACGGAACAGGGCAGAGGTCTCCTGGGGATCATATGCGGTGCCCCTCTCATCGCGTCAGAAGAAAGATTCCTTAATACCTGTCCGATTGTCATACTACCCTACGCCTTCGGGAGATTTATCTCAAGGATCCCGTTCCTGTAGTGCGTTCTTGGTGTACCTTTGACGGGGATTCCAAGGTTGATGCTCTGCCGGACTTTCCGTTCCCCTGCTCCGGCGTCGATATTTAAGGTGGTCCCCTGCACGACCACCGAAATTTCATCCTCTTTTACCCCGGGCAGTTCTGCAATCACCTGCAACCGGTCTGCCTCGTTAAAGATGTCAACTCCGGAGAGAAATCCAAACCGCATACTGCCTCATCCTTCCTTTTCAATATTTATCTCCAGGATCCCGTTCTTATACTTGGTCTTTGGTTCACCTTTGACGGGAATTTCAAGATCGATCTCTTTTTTGTATTTCCGTTCGCCTTTCCCGGCTTTGATGGTGAGGGTGGTTCCTTTCAGGGCGATAGATACTTCATTCTCGTTTACCCCGGGCAGTTCTGCGATCACCTGCACCCGCTTCTCCTCCTCAAAGATGTCAACGATCGGTTCCCGGGTGTCGTCCTTTGGCCTTCTCCCGAACGTGTCGATCTTGGGCATGCCATCCCCGCCCATCCTCACCGAGATCCCGTACATCCCTTTGCGTTTCCGGGACTTGTCAAGAGAGATTTCACCGGTCCTGCTCATCTCGGTCTTTCCTTCCTCGACCATCCGCGTTATGTCCTGCGTGATGTTGCCCAGCTCGTTGAGGATCCCCCCGAAACGTATGCCGAAGTCAAGGACGGGCTGATCACTCTTCGTCGTTTTGCTCACCATCGTTCATTCCCCTTGCATGACATAAGAGATCAGAACTCCCCGGCTGCGGAAATATCACAGCGTTTTCTCATGCCGACCCGCTTGAATGTCTTCACTGTGCAATCTGCATCAAGGATTACGTCGTAGATACCCAGCAGGTCCATGGAGTCGGGAATTGCCTTTCTCTCCACAAGCTCAATCGTGACGGTCGGCACATGGGTCTCTTCATCCTGTGCAACCCCGATGATTGTATTGAACGGTAATGACGTGAGCTCAATCATCTCCTTTTTTACACCGTCCAGTACCCGTCTCATGTTGAATTTTTCCAGTTTTGCCATTGTTCGCACCTGTTTTGTCATATTACTTCACCTTTTACTTCGTTCAGACGCTCCCGTAACTTCTTCATGGTTATCCGGTATTCCTCTTCAGGCAGGTCCCCCTTCTCGAACTTCATCTGGGTCTCAAGCACCCGCTGGCGGACCGATCTCTCCGAGTTCAACAGTTCGGCATCTGCATTATCGGCGATTGCCTGCAGCACCTCAACCCCGAGATCGATGGGCAACTTGAGCAGGTCATCTACGATGAGCACCATGATTACCTCCGTATCCGTACGTTCACAAAATTGAACGGGGGGGCAATGACGTACTTCAGCAGCAACTTGTCACCATACTCCTGTTCGAGGGTATTGACACAATTGTCAAAGTCCCGCTCTTTTGTTTTATCGACAAGGAACGCGGCATTTAAGACCATCTCGTCGGAGAGGTTTTTGTTCAGCTTTCCGTCCGCTGATTTCGCGCGTAATCTGGTAAAAATGTCAGTTGCGATCTTATCCCCCCGCCTGTCGAGTTCCCGGGCTATATTCGTGCCGAGTTCAAGACGCATCCTGAATGTCTTGTCAAGGGGTTTTCCCTGGATCTGCTGTCTCATTGCGCGGATTTTGATGTTCGAGGCGGCAATTTCTTTTATGGTGGTATCGATCTTCCGGGTAACCTTCAGCCCGAGTTCAGTTTTCCCGTCAAGTTTTGAAAAATACTGTTTTAATTTCGGGTAATTCCTTGAGAGGAATGTTTTGATGTCGCCCTCGGTTGCAGTCTGGCCGAAACTCATCGGGATGAGACAGAATTCCTTCATGATCTTTTCAAGGACCTTCTGGTGGGTTATCCCGTAATCGAGCACTTCATAGGTTTTTTTCCCTGAATCTGAGACCACTGCGGCAATATCCCGGATGTGAAGCGTGTAGGTCTCTGCCCCGTCGATGCCGATGGGTCCGAACGTATGCTCTTTTCTGGTGGGAATGATTGCATACACGTATCGTCCCCGCTGTTTTGGTCTGGTCTCAGTACGCAACATCGATCGCATTAAAACCTCTTTTTACCTGCGGTGGTCTCCTCTTTACTACCCCGTGGACCTCGTCGACTGATGGATGATACTCTCCTCTCCGGACAGCCTGGACAAGCGTGGTCGCCTCTTTTTTCCGCAATATTTTTATCTGTGCTTTCGTGATTGCCCGGGCATGTTTTTTTATCCGTTTCTCCTCTTTTTGTACGATTGCGTCCTTTTCGGAATCGCTTAAGAGGTTTCCATGCGCCTGCACAATCCCTTTCCGTATCCCATCCTCGACCTGGATGGTCCGGCAGGGAACTTTCTTTTTCCGTGACTGGTCGAGTCCGGTCCTGATATCCCGTGCTGTTTTCATACATCACCAGCGATGACTGCTCATTTTTAATACGAAAATTAACTTGCGGATGCCCGTTTTTTGCCGGGCCGGGCATCATGCCCGGATGCGGATCCCCCGTTATTCAGCAGGTCCTCTATTACACCAGCCGGGTCAACATTCCCCTTATCCCCTCTCCCGACCTTGGGCGACAGGATATCGATACAGGTCTGGTTGAACCATGCATCGTCACCGTCTTCATAGACGCGTGCGATCGCCACACTCGCCCTAAGGGTAGGGCTGAACTCACAGACGTCAGCCTCCCGGAGCTTCCTGACCAGCGTGACAATTCTTTTTGCTGTTGCATGCGACACACCGGATTTTGCCTGCGTGATGGCGATCTCGGTCTCTTCATCATAATGGGTCATGGGAAGGGTGATCATCCGGTCCATCAGTGCGTCCTGAGACCTGAAGACGCCGGCATACTCTTCGGGGTTGCTCGTAAATATCGCAGAAAAATCCGGATGGACTTTGATATAGTTCCCATCATCGGATGCGCTGGGCAGTTCGAGCATCCTCTCTTCAAGCACTGAGAGGAAAATGTTGTTTGCTTCCGGGCGTGACCGGGTAAACTCGTTATAGATCAGGGTGAACCCGTGCTTGCATGCAGCCGTGAGCCGGTCATCCAGCCAGGTCTTGGTCATGGATTCATCCAGTTTATAGACCCGGGACACAAACCGGTCCACCACTTTTTTCTTCCGGTATCCGGACTGGCTGCCGACCAGTGACGATGTGCTGAATTCCTCGTCCCCGTTGATCAGCACCACCGGCCTGCCAAGGGAATTGGCAATATGAAAAGCAAGGGTTGTCTTCCCGCACCCGGTAGGCCCGGAGAGATGAAGCGGAAATCCTTTTTTTAAATAGCGCAATCCCCGTTCCGTAATGCCGTTGATATACGGGGTCTTTACAAAATTCTCCTGTGGTTTTGGATTGATGACTGTTACAAGATCCATATCATGTACCGTTCTGGATATCTTTTGCTCTACACTTCGGTTCAACTATCCAGTTTCCCGGGGAGATATGCCCCCCGGGAAATGCCCGTTTGTCCGGCGTCTCTCTTATGTCGGGAAGTAATACGTATCCTTTTTCCGGACATCCCCGACTTCGAGGAGTTCCTTTGCCGGACGGATTAAGGTCCTCCATTCGACCCCGATCTTTTTGCCGGCTTTTGTAAGTGTGATCCCCTTTGGTGATTTGTTGATCACCTTGAGGACCTTTTCTTTGAGACCGTGATTCGCCGCTTGCTCGGGCCTCTCTTTCTCTTTTCTGGTCGCTTTTGGTGCCTTGTGAACGGTTTTTATTTTGGGTCTGGCACCCGTATGCTCATGGTGCGTCTGGTTCTGCCATATGCCGTGTGCTTCAGCCAAATCTTCCTGTACGAGAGCACGCTGCATGTCAAAATCGTCCATCAGCTGCTGGACATCCTGCACGATCCCATCGTTGTATGTCTTCAGCATGCGGGTCAGCTCGATGCCCCGGGCAACCCGCTCATCGGCAAACCCATGGACCATGTTGACGGCATCAAGCCGGATTCCTATCACATCTTTTTTCAGCTGGGTGGTAAAATCTTCCAGTGTATCTCTCATCCCGAGGGCCATTGCCATCCGGTTTGCGGAGAACCCGCCCAGCATATCCTGGGTATCATGAAAAAGTGCCTTTCTTCCTTTCCTTAACGTCCGGCGCATATCGGCCGCGTTGTGCTTTCGTTCTGAAGTGAACGAATGTATCATATCCTGCGCGGCGGACCGGATTTCTCCGACGTCGTTGTTCAACCCAGCAATCTCGGTGATCCTTGCTGTTCTCGAATGTTCAATGTCGTCTACAATATCCTTCATTCCATCTGCTATTGACATAGGTTCCCACCTTTCATCTGTCG